>Ga0209202_1000229_pt1 | contig 54706 bp, 51 predicted proteins | sample AD_UKC032_MetaG_FD_184416 | JGI IMG/M metagenome (GOLD analysis project Ga0209202, IMG submission 184416) | Active sludge microbial communities of municipal wastewater-treating anaerobic digesters from USA - AD_UKC032_MetaG (SPAdes) (version 2) | ecosystem: Engineered > Bioreactor > Anaerobic >... | reverse complement strand
TTTTGAGCTAAGAAACATCATTGAAATGAAGCTCAAAAAGATTACCCGGCTTCGGTAACATCTTTTATGAGGCAACGTTTCCTATCCACTCTCTTCGCTCGGTAACATTTTTTAATGAGGCAACAGGGCTTTATTGCTTGCGGCGGTTAATCAAAGCCATCAGATACCTTGATTTAAACTGCTGACTGGCCAGTACCTGCTTTGCCGGCGAAAGCTTTAAAATGACACCAAGCACTGCCGCCATCGCCCGATGGCTGAGAAGTACCTGATTATCAAACAAAAGATTTTGCAGCTTTCCCCGCTCGATGGCCATTAGCACAATTCTGTGAACTGAATTGACTGGTGTAATGAGCCGCTTCCGGCGCGGCGCCAATTTGAGCGCATCAACACGGCACGCCCTCAGACAAACGCCGCAGCCCAGACATTGTATTTCATTGAGCTTTGCTTTCTTTCTTTCCGGCTTGCGCGAATTGATCACCGCAACCAGCGTCATCGCTTCCACCGGACAAACCGATGCGCATTTTCTGCAGCCGCTGCATTTATCCTCGATGATTTCCGGGATAAAATTAGTCGTATGCACAGGATTTAGAAAACCGAATTTTCTGGCGGCAATCAACGCCTCGCAGCAGCAGCCGCAGCAATTACAAATAAAGCCAACCCGCTCCTGAACATTTTCGCCAAACTGAATAAGATTATGCTCCCTCGCTTTTTGCAGGATATCCAGTCCCTCAACCGCCATGACCTCTCTGGCAATTTTATGACGAATCAGAGATTCCGCCGGTCCATTGAACGTCATGCATATCTCCATCGGCGCGTTGCAATTCCTGCCGACATGCCGCATTTTATGCCGGCAATAACAAACGCCGATGCCTATCCGGGAAGCCGTTTTGATAACCTCCGATGCCCTTTCGTAATCCAGAACATGAAGCGCATTTTCGTTGGTCAGCACGCCTTCATTGACAAAAATTCTTCCCAGTTGTGTTTCTCCGTTCAGAAAAAGGGATTTGATAAAATCCTCTTCCACGTTCAGATACTGGTAAAATAATTCGGAAAGGACTTTCTGATTGATATCGTTTCTGTAACGCATCATGGTAAATTCAAAAAATCCCGCCATCGGAGGCGGCAGAACATACGTGCAGCTGCCATTGTCTTCGTAATCCAGAAGAATGCCGCGATCAGCCAGATCACTTAAAATAATTCTGGCATCGGCGAGGCTTAACTTCCAGATGTCGGCGGCTTTTTTATCGTCAAAAGGCTTGATGGGAAGTTCGGAAACCAGTCTAGCTTCCTTTTCTGAAAAAAGAATCTTGAGGATTTTGAAAAGAAATTCCGTGGGCGGAGCACCCTGCGGAAATAAGTTTAATCTCTGAACCAATTTATTGTAACCGTTGGCCTTGATAGTATCCTGATGTGCCATTTCAATTTCTCCTCCGCGGCAATCCAAAACCTATCACTGTCGTCTACATCATCAGAAATATTAAAATATCTTTTTACAAGAAAACCCTTTCTTCATTTGCCATTATATCACTCAATTGGATTTCGTTTTGAAAAAATTAATAGTCAACTCTGCCGGGCGTTGCCACCATATCCGAATGGATTTCGATGGTCACATAGCGTCCCTTCTTAAAGCTCCCGGAGTTAACGACAAGTGTATCTTGAAAGCGTTCGACGCCGTGCGCTTCATGAATATGACCGCACAGGCAGAGATTGATTGGATGTGCTCCAATAAACGCCTTGACGCTGTGACTGCCGCCGCGCAGACCGATAAATGACCTGTCGCGGACGCGCCTCGGCGGTGCATGCGAGACTAAAACAACTCTGGAAGCATCCCGCACCTTCCTGTAACCCGCCTCCAGCGTCAGAGCGATTTCCTCCTCTGAATATTCCGTGGCCGTATTCAAAGGCGTTGGTGAGGATCCGCCGACACCAAAAAAACCGACTCCATCTAAAACCAGTCCTTTCCCATGCAGACTGTAGCCCTTCTCTTCAAGTAATTCCTTAACCTCTTCCCTATCCCAATTGCCGTGCACAGCAAGAATCCGCTTTGAATATTGCTCCAGGCAGGCAAGAATGTCCATTGCCTCAGCTCTCGTTTTTGTATGAGTGATATCTCCGGATATGATAACCCCGTCCGCAGCACGAATAAGCGGTGCGGCATTATCGATTGGTTTGATTGCTCCGTGAATATCGCTGATTACAAAAAGTTTCATCGTGAACCAGGCTGAAAACAAATCCCGATCATTCAAGGCGAACCATCCCGCACGCCAAGCGCTTGTCACTCCCGCCGGGAGCGGACATCGTGTCGCTCGGAACGCAAGATGAACAGACCCTCAAACGCCTTCTTCAGGACACGGGATGGCAATCCCATCTCACGCTACAGAAAGACCCTTCTCCCGCAAATATGTTTTCACATCCTGAATCTTCAGCAGGCGGAAATGAAAGACCGAAGCGGCCAGCAGTATCGTCGCGCCGCCTTCCACAGCTGCTTCGTAAAAATCTTCCAACTTACCAGCGCCGCCCGAAGCTACCACGGGTAATGTAACAGCAGAAGAAATCGCTTTGGTGAAAGGAATGTCATAACCGGCTTTGGTGCCGTCGCCGTCCATGCTGGTGGGCAGAATCACGCCGGCGCCCATTTCCTGACAAACTTTTGCCCAGGCCACAGCATCCTTGGCCACGGGCAGCGTGCCGCCGGACACTACCAGTTCAAAACCGGAAGGCATTGCCGTATTTCTTTTGGCGTCAATCGCCACTGTAATTTTATCCTTGCCATATTTATCGGCGGCTTTCCGGATAAGCGAAGGATCTTTTACCGCGGCACTGTTCATGGACACCTTCGACGCTCCCGCCGACAAAACCATATCAATGTCTTCCAGAGAAGCAATACCGCCCCCGACTGTCAGGGGAATCTTGATCACTTTCGAAACATTCTTCACCCATTCCAGTCTTGTCTTGCGGTTTTCCAGCGTGGCCGCGATATCCAGCATCGCCAATTCGTCGGCACCTTCCGCCTGATAGAAGGCGGCGTTTTCCACCGGATCTCCCGCTTCCTTAATATCAACAAAATGAACGCCCTTCACCACTTTTCCGTTTTTCATATCCAGACACGGCATGATTTTGATCGGCTGCATAGAAATGTCCCCTTTTCCTTTTTGATTTTGAAATGTGCTACTCTTTTAAATCAAACGCATTTAATTTCATACTATTTTTTTCCAACTCGCCCAGAGCGCAATAGACGTATTTTCCCTGCATCAGATCGCGCAAATAATATTTTTCGCATCAGCGAAAACACATTGGGAAATTGCGCAACGATTTCCTGATAACTCCTGCGTCCCACGATCACATCAAATTGCATATCCCGAATACGGGCACTGGCCATAATCGCGTTAAAGGTTGCCAGTTGAAAAGCATAAAACGGCAAAGACAATTTCCAGGCCGCCCTGAGCTCCGGCAGGATGCTTTGTTTTATAGCGTCTTTATAAACACCGGCAGCCTCGGAGTTTGAAGGCAGCGTTTTAGCGATGGTGCGTGCGGCTTCTTCGCCGCTTTTCAGCGCGTAATAAATTCCCTCCGCCGTTATGGGATCAACGAACGAAGCGGCGTCACCGGCCAGCAGGATATTGCGGCGGCAGAAAGGCCGCTTCGTCAACGGCGAATACAATGGAATGCCATGCCCCCTGGCTTTGTCGGCCAATGCGCGGGGCAGTCCCAGAGACTCCAGAAAATCAGCCAGCAAGCCGCGAGTGTGACGCGCCTGTTTCAGCGGAACGCCAAGGCCGATGGAGGCATCTTCTTTTCGGGGAAATATCCACGCATAGCCGTCGGGAAAAGCGCCGAAATAGAAGCCCAGTTTATGAAGGTGCTGCCGGACAATATCGTGTTCGCCAGACACATGAATTTCCACGCCGATATCCGCCGGACGAGCGTTATAGCCCCAGAGATGCGACGTCACGCCATTGACGCCATCGGCGCCGATCAACGCCCGGCAGCGATAGATACCGAGAGTCGTTTTAACCTCTATGACATGACTGATCTCGGAAATGGAGAGGACCGATTCCTCTTCGTGAATTTCTGCGCCGGCTTTCACTGCCCGCAGAGCCAAAAGATGATCGAACGTCGGCCTGTTTACCACATAACCGACTTTCTCTCCGCCGGACATTTCCACGCTTTGATGGCGGTAATGGATAACGGCGCTCCTGATTTCCTGTTCGATGGCGGCCGAATAATCGAAATCCAAAAGTTTGATGACCTTGGCGGAAATCCCGCCGGCGCAGAGTTTCCGGCGCGGCATCTTTTTCTTTTCGATCGCCAGGGTCCGGATGCCCGCACAGGCCAGATGATATGCGGCATTGGCGCCGGCCGGTCCCAGCCCGATCACCATCACATCATAATCGCTGTTTCGATCAACCGCGCTCACCATTGATTCCATTTCACAAAGCCAGGGTTAAATCTTCCGTTTATCAATCACCCGGCTGGCTTTGCCCTCCGAGCGCGCAATCGTTTTGGGCTCCACCAGTTTAACCTTGGCCGTAATGCCCAGAAACTCTTTCATGTCCCTGATTAACTGCTGTTCCAGTTTCTGCAGCACCTTCACCTCACCGGCATTGGCAAACAATTTCTCCGTCACCTCCACCTGGACTTCCAGCGTATCGAGCGTGCCCGCGCGTTCCACAATGAGTTGATAATGCGGCTCCAGTCCCTCGATATTAATCAGAACAGCTTCAATCTGTGAGGGATAAACATTAACACCGCGGATAATCAGCATGTCATCGCTGCGTCCCATAACGCGATCCATCCGGTGAAACGTCCGGCCGCAGCGGCAGGGAATCGTATTGATGCGGGACATATCACGGGTGCGGTAACGGATTAAAGGAAAGGCTTCTTTGGTCAGCGTGGTGAAAACCAGTTCACCCTGCTCGCCCAGCGGCAGCACGTCACCCGTTTGCGGATTGATCGTCTCCACCAGAAAATAATCTTCAAAAACATGCATGCCTTCCTGCGCGTCGCTGCATTCCATGGAAACACCCGGCCCCATGATTTCAGAAAGTCCATAAATATTCATCGCCTTAATGGCGAAGGCGTCTTCGATCTGGCGGCGCATCTGCTCGCTCCAGGGTTCGGCGCCGAAGATTCCCACGCGCAGTTTCAGCGAACGCATATCGATGCCCATCGCCCTGCCCTGCTCCGCCAGATTCAGTGCATACGACGGGGTACAGCAAATGGCCGTCGGCCCGAAATCCTGCAGAATCATCAGCTGCCACTTGGTGTTGCCGCCGGACATGGGAATCACGCTGGCGCCGAGCTTTTCCGCCCCGTAATGAATCCCCAGACCGCCGGTGAAAAGGCCATAGCCGTAAGCATTATGAATGATGTCGCCTTTGGTCAGATCGGCGGCGGCAAAACAGCGCGCCACCAGCTCCGCCCAGCTGTCAATATCATGCTTTGTATAGGCGACGACCGTGGAACTGCCTGTCGTTCCCGATGAGGCATGCAGACGAACGATGCTGCTCATCGGCGCGGCAAACATGCCGAAGGGATAATTATCCCGCAGATCCTGTTTGGTGGTGAAGGGAAACCGCTTCAGATCATCCAGAGTTTTGATGTCATCGGGCTTCACGCCTGCTTGATCAAACGACTTCTTGTAATAACCAACGTTGTGATAAACCCGCTGCACAACCTGCTTCAATCTTTTTAATTGCAATGCCTCCAGAGCTTCCCGGGGCAGTGTTTCATATTCTTCATTGTAAATCATCTATTCCATCTCCCGCACAGATCAAGACCTATTATTTCTTCTCTTTGGGTAAGCAATTCCTGACGACAAATGCGCATTGCTCATCCACGGTGTCCTTGCCGCCGGTCCGACCGGCATAGCTAATATCTGTTACCTTATCATTACTGAAAGTAAACGTTACTTCACAGTATCTCGCCTCCCCTGGAACATTTCCATTCTGATCGACAGATCTACTGCTGCCGACATAAATAAGATCCTCATACTGATCTTTTTTTTCTGAACGAAGAGGATTTCCGGCACATGATAATATATCCGTTTTTGACATCCCGATCAGTTCCTGCTTTGCCTTCTCTGCGATGATTGATCGTTGGATCCTTCTTGCGCTCACACATCCCAACAATAAAGTCAGAATTAAAAACGCTAAGAGAAAAAATCTAATATTCATTATTCCCTCCTTTTGTTAATAGGCAATCTTAAGTAAAACATTAACCATGAAAACGAAACCATTGATAATATTTAACGGCTCTTCTCCCGCCGCTTCCGGTAATAATCTTCCGCTTTGGTAAGCGCCCGCACAGCCTGTTCCGCTGATGAGTAGGCCATAATCCCCAGCGCGTCCAGATGTTTAACGATGTTGCCTTCGCCCTCCATATCAAAACCGACCAGGTCAATGACCGGCACAATCGGTTTCTTAAATTGTTTGATCTGCTGCACGACGAGATCTAGAAGCTGCATCTCTCCGGCAATCATTTTCCGCGCCGGCTGTTCCATGACATCAAGCGGCAGTACCGGAGACTCCAGCCAGCGCCTGGCTCGCGCCGTCATATATCCCATACCCAGAAGCAACACGGCATCCAGATCCATATACTGCAGGAGCGCTTCCACGGAATCGGTGATCATGGAGACTTTTCCCGGCGCGACCAGATCCACCGGATTGCGTCTGCTCCAGAATGCCGGGAGAAAGGTGTCCAGTTTCTCGATCACGCGTACATCAAGCGGTGGAACCTCCAGACCCGCGGCTTCGCACAGATCGGCGGAGATCACACCCCAGCCGCCTCCCTGCGTGACAATGCCGATGCGCTTTCCCCTGACCTCCGGCTGTGAAAGCAAAAGTCCGGCCACATCAATCATTTCATCCACGGTATCCGTTAAAATGACATTCGCCTGACGGCACATCGCCCGAAACAGGGTAAAACTTCCGGCCAGCGCTCCTGTATGCGACATCGCCGCATCAGCTCCGACCGTTCCCGTTCCGCCCTTCAGCAGCAGTACCGGCTTGCTGTCCGACAGGCGCCGCAGCGTTTCAAAAAATCTCCGCCCATGACGGACGCCTTCGACATAAAGGCAAATCACTTTTGTTTTCTCATCCGTTTCCAGATAGTCCAGATAATCCTCGATGGTCAGATCGGCCTCGTTGCCGGAGCTGATTAACCGGCTGATGCCGATATCCCGCCGCAGAAACCGGTAGGAAATGGATGTCCCGAGATTTCCGCTCTGCGTGACAATGGCCACAGCGCCCGCTTTAAATTCCTGCGCCGTCATCAGCGCCTGCACCGGTGAAGGATAGGCGCTGAAGACACCCATCGTATTAGGCCCCACGAAGCGGACGCCCGCGGATTGAGCGATGGACAGGACCTCCTGCTCCAGCGCTTTTCCCTCCGCTCCTGCCTCGCCGAATCCGGCTGTAATAATAACCACGGCCTGAATGCCCGCGCCGATGCATTCGCGCATGGCGTCAGGGACCCGTTCACCGGGAACAACAATAATGGCCAGATCAACCGGCCGGGGAACTTCGTTCAAATCTTTATAGATGGTTCTTCCAAACCATGTCCCCCCCTGGGGATTGACCGGATAGATAGGACCGGCAAAGCCGGCTTTGATGATGTGATGGAGAATGTTAAACCCCCATTTGGCAGGGTTGTTGGACGCGCCGATAAACGCGATGGCGCGCGGTTCAAACAGAGATTTTAAATACTTCGGATTCCTCATGAATAGTCCTTGTCCATTCTTTATAGATTATCGAGACTGACGGGTTTTCATTTGTTCGTGTTCCGCGTTCAAATGGCCGATATAGTCTTCAAAAGTCCAGTTCAGAGCCGTCTGGGTAATCACGGCAAATATGATATTCTGAGGGTCGGGTAAAACCGCCTTGAAGCTCCTCATCACCTGAAGCACCTGTTCCCGCTCCTGTGCAAACACAATGACCACCCTGTATGGGCAAGCGCCCGCCGATAAAGCATTGATATCGCCGGCCGGCTCTTCCGGACGATTCGCAGCGATATCCGCCATCACGCTGACCATTGCGTCCGACACCTTCATCCTCAGCATCGATGGGCCAAGCGCGATCACTGCCAGAGCCGGTCCATCCGGATGAAACCCGGAAAAAGAATTTTTTCCTTTTTCAATATCGTCTGCCGATAAACCAAGGCTGAAACCGATTATCCTCTCCTGCACCATATGAACCCCTTGATTATTTGAGAATTTCCGCCAGCGCTTTGCTGTCCGCGCCGAAGTAAACCTTTTTGCCGATTTTCACAACTGGACGGCGGATGAGACGCGGTTCCCTGAGCATCAGGTTAATCAGATCATCATCTTTGAGCTTTGCCCGATCCAGTTCGAGCGCCTTGAAACTGGGTGATTTGAAGCTAAACATTTCATGAGCTGGTTGCTCCTGCAGCAGCGCCTTGATCTCCTCGCGCGTAAACGGCTCTTTGAAAAAATCCCTGTCAATGATGTCCACCTTCTTTTGCGAAAGAAACTCTTTCGTTTTGCGGCAGGTGGTTCACTTCGTCCAGCAATAAAAATCAATTTTCATCCTCATCCCTCCAAGTTGCTCTGCTTCATAAATTATATCTATCTACCTCTTTTTCTGTCCGGAGAAAATAAAAATTTTTGTCACGGATGATTCAGTTTTTGATAGATAAAAAAACGCATCCCTTCACGCAGGGCAAAAGCGCCGCTATTCACAATAGATTCCTGATGCCTTTGCTGTCATCTGCCGTGCCTGGCAGCAACAGCTTTTTTATCTCAATACTACAAATGCCGGAACAATTCTCTGTTTTTTTCAACCGACTGACAGCATGAACGGACCGCGTGATCACCACGCTTCATTATTTTATTTGACACAGACGGATGATTCTCTTATTCTTCGTCATCAAAATCCAAAAGGTGTTTTATGGTTCGAACGGAAACAATTTCAATCCATACAAAAGGCTTCTGCGACATTGTGAATATCACGCCCGATGTATCTTCTATTGTCCGGCAGTCTTCCATTGAAAACGGACTGGCAACGATTTTCTGTCCCGGTTCCACCGGCGCGCTCACGACCATTGAATATGAATCCGGCGTTTTACAGGACCTACAGGACGCCCTCGAGCGAATCGCGCCGTCAGATATTCCTTACGCCCACGATCGAAGATGGAGAGACGGCAACGGATTTTCGCATATCCGCGCCGCTTTGATGAAGCCATCGCTTTGTGTACCCGTGGTCAGCGGGAAACTGACGCTGGGAACCTGGCAACAGATCGTGTTTATGGATTTTGACAACCGCACCAGGCATCGGGAGATCATTGTTCAGATCACAGGAGAATAATATGGAAAGCCTCTTGGATAAAATTAGAAAAGATGTAAAAAAAGGGTGGGCAGAAGGAATCGCGGCCGTCATGCAGGGCGCGAACGTCGTATCCCTGAAAATGAATGAGCTTTCCGAAGAAGGAAAAAGACAGTACAGGATGTTTAATCTGCACGTGCAAATCAAAGATCAGATTAATGAACTGGGTGGCCTGGCGTATACGGTTCTTGAAAATGACAAAAGCCTGGATGAGAACAAAAAGATGAAAGCCGTCTATAAAAAAATCAAAAAGCTGGAATGGCAACTCGGTAAGCTTGAAGGGAGCACCCCAAGAAAAGCCACTTCGCCCGGAAAGCCGGCAAAGAAAACCGCCTCCTCAAAGACGATAAAAAAATAAATGTTCAAAAAAAGATACCCCCCAAGTTTCTGCAGTCCTTGAGGGGTATGGAAGGGGTGTGGAGGGGTATAACTTTTAACAGATCAGTGTTCTTATCATTGCACAGGGATTCATTCCTCTCCTGTTTCTATTCATTAATTTCTTAGCTGACCATCGTCTTTACAGCTTCAATCACCGGATTGGTGAACAGTGCCATCAGGATGGTGTACAGGGCGAATACCCCGACAACCTCGCCGACATACATTTTTTCATATTTGCGCTTCAAAGAAACCATTATTAATCCGCCGACAATCAGACATCCTAACTGGAAGAAGGGGAAATTTGCCGTTCCCGTTGCCGCGTATTCCGCGAATCCGAAAGTCGCCGTTAAAAGAATAACTGCCGCCGTTACAATTGTTGTTGCTAATGTCTTTTTCATGATCTGTTACCTCCTTGCAGGTAATTTGTTTTCTATTTGCCTTTATTTAATGAAAGGAACGTGCCAGATTACCAAAAAAATGAAATTATTCTTAATGTCATTGATTTATAAAGATATTTTACACGTCTAACCGAAAGAAAAGCACGATCAAGAATCATTTACAGCATTTTTTTATCATGAAACATTCAAACCGTTGAATGAAATGTTCAGATCGCGTCTTCGCCGGATGGAACATGATTGAATTGTGAACACGGCAGCAAGAAAAAAGGAACGGGCTGCTAACTTAATGAAATCCTTACTTTTCAAATTATAACTTTTATGTTAAATGATAACCACGCAGAAATCATCAACCATCCAAAACGTGGAAAGCAAAATATGATGATAAAAGACGCCGGCAGGAGCGCGACAGAATCCATATTGAACCTCAATGGGTTTGAATGTGAACGATCCACGGGAAATCACTAAAAGGGAGCTATTCATGGACAACATCAACAAAAGAAGATTCATCCGTTACCCCGCAGAGCCCAACGAGCTCGTGACTATTTCTTATCTTGATGAAAGCACCATGCACACCGGGCAGCGCGTCGGTCTGAATCAGAACGAAAGTTTCAACGGATGCTGCGCTGTTTTTGTCGGTGAACTGAATTTCAGACAGGGAGAGGAAATCATCTGGGAAAGCACCTCGCTTCCCAAGGTCAAAGCCAAGGTGGCCTGGATTAAGAAGCTGGAAGACCAGATTTACAAAGTGGGTTTTAATATCTTGGATTAGAGTATACTGCCCCGTCCTGAAAAATAGAAGCATGACGATATGAGACGCTCTATTTTTCCAGGACCTGGACCTCTTTCACCGCTGTTATTTCCCATTGCTTTTCGTTTTTTTGCATCGTGAATTCAAGAACAAGCACTTCATCGTTTCTCTGTCCGTCCGCGCCGAACGCCCTGACCGCCGCGGTAGTCACGGCATGCGCCTGCGGGAGCTGGATGGACTCAACCTTCAAATCCTCAAACTTCACGGATAGCTCTTTATAGTAGTTTCTGCCCATCGTCAGATAAGTCGGCACATCTTTTCGGGAAACGGTCTGGACAATCCTGTAGCTCGGAATGTCGATCTGACAGGATTCAGCAAGCTTATCCTGAACGCTTTTAACGCGGGTGACCGCCGCCAGCTGGCTTTCTCCCGGTGACCAGGCCATTTCTTCCGCCAGCGACCGCAAATGCTTTTTCACGGCCCGGGCCTCCCAATCGACAAAGAAAAACAAATACACCGCGGCCACCGTGGCAATGACCGCTCCCACAGTCAGATATTTTTTCATTACCATAACGGCACTCCTACAATGCGCTCGACAGGCGTCTGGCCGAAAACGTGGCTCTCGGCCGGCATACTGCGATTGTCACCCACCACATAAACATGTCCGGGCTTAACCACGGCCGGCGCAAGATTCCATTTACTTTTACCCGACACATAAGGTTCGTCAACCTTTTTCCCGTCAACAAAAAGATCGCCTTCCCGGAATTCAACGCTCTGGCCTTCTGTGGCCACAACGCGCTTGAGCAGCATAATCTTACGGCCCGCCATCCTCACTGTTACAATATCCGGCGGCGCGGGTTCGGAAAACAGATAGCGCATGGTGAAGCAAAAATTGAAGGAACCGGTAACGTACGTAGGCGCCATGCTTTCGCCCTGAATGCGGAAGGGAATGAGAACATATTTAAAGATAATAAAGGTGACCAGGGCTACCAGAACAACGCGAAGCAGGTAGTGTCTGGTTATCTTAGGAAAGAAGAATTTGTTGATCAAATCGCCGGTCATAATTCATTTCCTGTATAAAAGATGATAAACTGTCCGTCTCGTGTTGATTTTAGTATCTTATTTAAAATCATATGGCAAGCTTCGTGAATTTTACCCATTATAACAATCATTTGAACCAACGCCCACCGGAAAGGACGATCATTACCGATTTATCCCCCCCTTCCCGGGCCTATTGATTTCTTCATTTTCAGTGACTAATTTAAGTGAAGAAATCCAAAAGCAAAGGAGGTGATAGGGGCAAATGATAAGATAAAGATGGTTGGTGTGAGTTAACGGTTTAACGATGGTGAGCATACATGAAAGGAGGGATGATCATGTTTGCGCCAAAAAGAATTCTCGTGCCAACAGATTTTTCCGACTACTCCGATGAAGCGTTGAAACAGGCATTGGAATTGGCCAAGCAATACCACTCTAAAGTTTACCTGCTGCATGTCGCCTATCCGGTTAGCCAGTGCGCCGCAGATTATTGTCTGGATACTGCGACCGTCAAACAGGCTGAAGACAGCGAATTGCTCAAAGCGAAAGAAATGATGCAGAAAGAGTTGAAAAAATTTCCCGAATTCCGGGAGATTGAAGTGATCAGTGATATCCGGGAGGGAGAACCTGTTGAGGAAATCCTTAAAGAACAGGAAGAAAAAGGCGTTGATTTAATTGTCATGCCGTCACACGGACGTACGGGCATGTTGAAGCGGCTGATGGGTCAGATTTCCGAAAAAGTCATGGAGGAAGCGAAGAGTCCCGTTCTGCTTGTCCGGCACTAGACGTCCGGGCGCACAAATAAAAAGGCAGCATGGATCAGATGCTGCCTTTTTTTAAACCATCAGGGAAGGCATACCGCGCTTTTCAGCGCGTCCGCGGCTGAACCGGGAGGGATATCAAACAATTTTTCTTCACCGACATTTGCCGTGGTTAACAGGACTTTGCCGTCTTTGTCATAATGATTGATGGATAAAATTTTCATTTTTTGCCCCTTGCAGTCAATGACGTACAGGCAGACCTTCTCAGCCAGGTTTTCATACCGGTCAACCGATAATCCGTCTTTGATCCGGGACTGCAATTCGACGGTCCTGCCTGTGTCGGAATATTTTTCTTTTCCCCAGACTTCCACGGTATTCTGCGCGGCATCTTTTTTCAGGCTTTTCTGATCGTAGGAATAGACATTCCCATCCGGATCAGTCTTATACTCAACCCATTGCTTGGAACCTTTCTCGCAGCCTGTCAGCAGAAAAAGGAACAGAACACACAAAGAAAAAACCAGCGTCCACTTCTTCATACTAAATCTCTCCTTTCCATTGCCTAAATATCAATTTCCCGTTGGCCATTTTGATCCAGCGGAGTTTATTTTTTACGCGAAATCTTTGTTTTTATATTCTGATTTTCCCATTGAATCTGAAATTCTATTTCTTCCCTGCCACTTTCTCTTTCATGCTCGACATTGAATCGGGCATCGGCCGGTACATATATCCGCTCTCCGGCAATCTGAATATTAAACCGCTCACCCTTTTCCAGCGCGTCCGCCAGACGCCTCAATTTGGCGACAAACTCGCCGGTGGTGTAGTATTTTTCAATATCTTTATTTCTCTTTTTCTTCATAGGGTCTCCTTTCATTTTAAAGCATTCCTTTCTTGAGGATCGCGATCAGCAGCCACACACCCAGAAAAGCGGCGGCGCAAAATCCCAGCATTCCGATGAGCGAAAATCCATAAATCAGCGGCGGTGTGCTGAACGCCAGCAGAAGCGCGGAGCCGACAATCAGCGCAGCAATGATAATGGAAAAAGAAATCCGGTTGCTCAACTGGTCCAGCGTTTTCATAAAATTTTCGAATCCCCGCATATCCATATTCATGGATAATTTATTCTGCCGGATGAGCCGGGCGACCTGAAGCAATTCGACGGGAAGCGCCTTGACAACATTCATAGAATCGGAAACGGCGATCAATAAATCTTCGGCAAGCCGCTTCGGATGGTAGCGCGCGAGTTTCGCCTTTTTGACAAACGGTTCGGCATAGGCGATCATATCGAATTCGGGATCCAACAGGCGGGCGATCCCTTCCATAGCGGCAAAGGCTTTAATCATCAGAAAGATCACCGGCGGAATTCTGATTTTGTTGCCGGTGGCAATGTCGAGCAAATCCTGAATCAAACGGGCCAGATCGATGTCCTTGAGAGATTTGAAGAGATGCTTCCCCATGAAATCTTCAATTTCTTTTTCAAAGGTCTCGACATTCGGCTCTTCATCGTATTCGCCCAGCTCCAGCATCAGCCTGGCGCACCGCTCCGGATCCTTTCGGGCCAGCGTTTCGAGAATATCCACAAAAAGCGCCCGCCGCTTTTTATCCACGTTGCCGGTCATGCCGAAATCAATGGGGCAGATGACATTGTCCGGCAGCACAAAAACATTACCCGGATGAGGATCGGCATGGAAAAAGCCGAACTCAAAGACCTGCTTCATAACAAAATCGGCGCCGCGCGCGGTGATAATTTTCGGATCGAGCCCGGCGGCTTCCAGTTTCTCTTTTTCGGAGATCTTGATGCCTTCAATATGCTCCATAGTCAGAACACGGGGCGTCGTGTAATCGGAATAGACCCTGGGAATATAAATGGTCCGGTCATTCAGAAACTGGGCGGACACCCTTTCCATACCGGCCGCTTCCGTGCTGAAATCAAGTTCGCGCTCAAGGGTCCTCGCGAATTCTTCAATGACCCGGGTCGGCTTCTGAAAGGAGATCTCTTCGATGTTTTTTTCCATCAGGGTGGCCAGATGAAGCATGATCTCGAGATCTACTTCGATGATTTTCCGGAGTCCGGGTCTCTGGATTTTAACGGCGACAACCTCACCATCATGGAGCACCGCCTTATGCACCTGAGCGATGGAGGCGGATGCCAGGGGCGTTTCCTCGAACGAAGAGAATATGTTATCGATGCTGTCGCCCAGCTCATTTTCAATGATTTCTTTTGCTTCGGCATAGGAAAAAGGCGGAACCTCATCCTGAAGCTTTTCCAGCTCCCTGATGACATCGGCGGGAATGATGTCCGGACGGGTGGAAAGAATCTGGGCAAATTTGATGAAGGTGGGGCCGAGCTCTTCAAAAAGAAGCCGCAGGCGCTCCGCCCGGCTTAACTTCTCGACGTTCTCCCGCTTGTGGCGGGCAATCATCTGAAGACCGATCTCAATATACTGATCGATCTTCAGTCTGTCGACAAGATCATCGAATCCATACCTGAACAGGATGGACAGAATCTGGCGGTAGCGGCTGAAATTCCGGTAAGTCCGGCCGAGAACACCTATTTGTCTGATGCTTAACATTCACCGACATCCTTCAATGTTGTCATGTCAGGGCCTGTATTTTCCGGCCGGGCACAAAACGCAGGCGCTATTTCTTACGGGCTTTTTTCAGATTGCTGACCTCTTTTTTCAGAGCGTTGAGCTCTTTTTTGCTGGCGATGTCCGCTTTGGCCATGTATTCGGCAATCCCCTTCTGAATTTTCTTTTCCATATCCACTCTGGCCTTGTCATATTTCTTCATGAGGTCATCAACGAACTTCTTGCCTTCCGCCTCTCCCATTTTGGTTCTTTTGATAATGTCTCTGGCCATGGCTTCCATTTCCGACTGCGATTTCAGCGCCAGGCCGATTCCTGTCAGCATGACTTTTTTCATCAATTCAAACGGCATAATAACCTCCTTTTTCATCAAATGCTTGTTGGTTGATAAGCTGCTCTTAAGCCTTCCAGACTCTTTTGCCGGATAAAACTGTTTACCCGGTGAAAATATAGGGAAATTCACACCGGATGTCAATGAATATTCAGGGGAATTTTCAGGAAATTATTCATGATTTTCCCGGGAGAAAAAAATCAGATATGCTCAAAACAAGCGTGAACTTTGCCCTTGCATAATCATGCTTCGCGGACTTATAATTATTCAAAACCAGAAACCATCGTAAAGGAGGACCGAGCCATGAATATTAAAGGCACCGCTTTTGTTACAAGAAAGGATACCATCATCAGAACCTTCGGAGAGCCGCGATGGAATTCCTTTCTGGCCAGATTGGCGGAAAAGGAAAAATATTTCGGTAAGCCGATCATGCCCATTACGCTTATCCCGCTGGATAAATTCATCGTGTTCCTGGATGAGGTTCTCAAGGAATTTTTCCATAATGACACCAATCATTACTGGAAACTGGGCGAAAAATCAGCCGACTTCTCTCTAGGTGAGGGCGGTCCATACCACTCCTATCTTCTCGCGAGGGATGTCAAACAACTCGTTGAATCAGCCATGCCCAAAATCTGGGCGACTTACTTTGACGGAGGCAAATTCACCGCCAAGCTGGAAAACAATATTGCCCATATCACTATTTCCGATCTTCCCACCAAACATATCTATTTTGAATTTCTGGTCATGGGGTATTTGCGGCAGGCCTTTGTCATTTTCGGCAAAAAATCGGTTGAGCGCAAAATCAGAGGTTTTTCATCCGGAAACAACGATATTTATTACCAGTTTGAAATATCCTGATGAAGGCAGGTCATTACAGGTGATCTCATAAAAAATCTTTTTGGGGCAATCATGATTTCCAGGCGTGACTTTCTTACAACACTGGCAAAACTTGCTCCGCTGGCCTGCGGTCTGAGCACAGTTGCGTTCGATCCGGTCTGGCAGAAGCTTTTTGGGGATGATCATTCTGGCAACGCCTTCGCGGGAATATACCTGGACGAGCTGATTCAATCGGCACCCCGGGCGCGCTACTGGACGCCGATTAAAATAAAAGGCGGCAGCCTTTTGGCAGATAAAACCATGATCAAATGCCATCTGTGCGCCAATGGCTGTGCGATTTCGGAAGGACAGCGGGGCAGATGCCGGACGCGCATGAATGTCCGGGGAGAATTGCGGAGCCTTGTCTATGGCCGTCCCATATCCATTCACACGGACCCGATTGAAAAGAAACCCCTCTATCATTACCTTCCCGGCACGGCGGCCTTTTCCCTGGCGACTGCCGGATGCGTGCTCAAATGCAAGTTCTGCCAAAATTGGGAAATTTCCCAGTCCTCGCCGGAAGATCATCCGGTTGCCTTTCTATCGCCGGCCAGAATTGTCAATGCCAGCCACACTGCCAAAGCGCCGGTGATTGCCTTTACGTATAATGAACCGACTGTTTTCACGGAATATCTCACGGACATTGCCCGCGATGCCAGGAAAAAGGGGATCCGCTGCGTGCTGATCAGCTGCGGATTCATGAATGAGGAGCCCCTGAAGGAAATGTGCGGCGTGCTGGGCGCCATTAAAATCGACCTGAAGGGATACAGCGATGATTTCTATCGATCCGCCTGCGGAGCCAGACTGCAGCCGGTTTTGAGAAGCATCAAACAGATTTCCAGAAGCGGCGTTCATCTGGAAATTGTTAATCTGGTCGTGCCCACATTAAACGACTCCGATAAAATGATGAAGAGCTTGATCGACTGGATACTGGGTGAAATTGGGCCTGATGTGCCGGTGCACTTCACCCGCTTCCATCCGGATTATCAGCTCTTGAACCTGCCGCCCACTCCGGTCGCTACCCTGGAACGCGCCTATAACATGGCCATCAGCAGAGGAATGCATTATCCCTATGTCGGCAATGTCCCCGGCCATCCGGGCAATCATACCTATTGTCCGAAATGCAAAAAGATAGTTATTGAACGGCAGGGATTTTTTATCAGTGCCGTGAACATGAAAGACGGGTATTGTAAATTCTGTAAACAAAAGATTGCCGGCGTGTGGTCTTAAACGGGAGACATCAACATGAAAATTTTACGGTTCAACTTAATTTTAATAGTGTTCATCTTTTGTTTTGCCGCGGCCTGCCAGGCCGATAAAATATCCAACGCAGAGATTCGCGAGCCGGCTGTCGCCGGAAAATTCTATCCCGAATCGGCGCCCCGGCTAAAACTGGCTGTCGAAAAATTTATGCAGGACGCTGTACCGGCAAAAGTCAATAAACCGGTGGCGATCGTTGTGCCGCACGCCGGATATATTTATTCAGGACAAATCTGCGCGGATGGATTCAAGCAGGCCAGTCATCAGCCGTATGATGTGGTCGTTGTGCTGGGCACCAATCACACCAGTCCCGATTTGAACGGCGCCGCCCTCTATCCCGGCGACGGCTTCCGGACGCCTCTGGGCACGGCAGCCATAGACAGGAGCATTATCTCCGCGCTCGTCAACGAAGCGCCGACCGATTGCACACTGGATAAAACGGCGCATACTTCTGAGCATTCCATTGAAGTCGTCGTGCCTTTTATTCAGGTGGTGTTCCCCGGGGCCAAAATAGTCCCGATTGTCGTCAGTTCGCACGATATGAACATCTTGAAGCGCTTCGGTCAGGCGCTGGCCAGGGTTTTAAAAAACAAAAATGCTTTAATCGTTGTCAGCTCCGACCTTTCCCACTACCCGGCCTGGGCGGATGCCCGCATCGTTGACCGGGAAATTCTGACGGCGATCACGACACTGGAGCCCGCCGCGCTGATGAAAAACATCCACCACAACATGAATAAAAAAATCCCCAATCTTGCTACCTGCGCCTGCGGCGAGGCGCCCATTATCGCGGCCATGGTTGCGGCCCGGTCATTGGGCGCAGTGCGCGGCGAAGTGGTCAGCTACGCCAATTCGGGCGATGCTGCGATTGGCGAACGCTCACGAGTGGTCGGATACGGGACGGTCGTACTGGCCGCGGATGCCGGGGCAAAAGAAACTGTTGCGCCAGTGAAGCCGGCACCGAAGGATCAGGCATCCATCCTGACACCGGAAGACAAAAAGAAACTGCTGAGGCTGGCCAGAGAAACCATTTCCAGAATATTTTCAACAAACACCACACCGCTGGCCAGAGATTTATCTCCGACTCTTCAGCAGCCGCGGGGCGTATTTGTCACCTTGAAAAAGAAAGGTGAACTGCGCGGCTGTATCGGTCACATGACCGCGGATGAACCGCTGGGCAAACTGGTCGGGACGATGGCTATTCAGGCCGCCTTTAATGACCGGCGCTTCTCCCCTCTGACGCCCGATGAACTCAAAGAGATCGAAATAGAAATCTCCGTGCTGACGCCGATGAAACAGGTCGCCGGCGCATCCGATATCATCATCGGACGGGACGGTGTTCTGCTTGAAAAAGACGGTCGTTCGGCGGTCTTTCTTCCGCAGGTGGCCACGGAGCAAAAATGGAGCCGTGACGAAACGCTGGGGCATCTCTGTCAAAAAGGCGGCCTCAGCGCGGACTGCTGGAAAAAGAACGCCCGGTTTTCAACGTTTCAGGCTTTAGTGTTCAGCGAATCCGAATTTAAATAATCTCATGAATATCTCTCTTGTCGCCATCGGGCTTATTTCCATTCTGGGACAGGTTGTCCTGTTGCGGGAATTGAATGTCGCCTTCTACGGCGTCGAACTGGTTTACCTGCTGGCGTTGGGCCTCTGGCTTTTCTGGACAGCCTTGGGAACCATCATCGGACGCTGCGTGCGTTCGCCGTCCCGTCAGCAGATTGCCGCTCTTTTTATGATTGCCGGTCTTGTGATTCCCCTGGATATCGTCTTGATCCGCCTAAGCCGCCTGATATTGGGCAGTCTTCCCGGCGCTTATCTTGATTTTTTTCAGCAAATCCTTGTCGCGCTGATCGCACTGCTGCCCGCGGGATTGTTATCCGGCTTATTATTCCAGTGGACGGCCGGCCTCTACATAGCCCGGGGCAAAACCCTAGCCATGGCTTACGCCATCGAAAGCGCCGGAGGATTGCTGGGCGGATTGTTCTCGACCGTATGGATGATGTGGGGCATGCGGAATTTAACATCCGCGCTAATCTGCGCTCTTGTCGCGGTCATGATTCCCCTGATGATTTTGAAAGATAAACAGGGATCACGATTGCGTGGGACCGCTCTTGTTTTATCCTGCCTGATGTTCGGCCTCGTCTGGATATCCTCTTCCCTGGATCAAAAGTTAACCCGGTGGAATCATCCCCTTCTGATCGAAACCCGCGACTCCCCCTACGGCAGGATCACCATCACAAAACTGGAAAACCAGATTTCCGTTTATGAAAATGACGCTCTGAGCTTCGAAACCGAAAACGCCGATGCCGAATATTTCTGTCATTTAACGGCGCTGCAGCACCCTCGGCCGCAGGACATGCTGATTCTGGGCGGCGGGATGGATGGACTCGTCCGGGAAATGTTAAAATATGCGCCAAGCAAAATTGACTACGTGGAACTTAATCCGGTCCTGACGTCTATGGTGACGAAGCATCTTCCCGATGATATCCGGAAATCGCTGGAAGCGCCGGGAGTCCATCTTATTTTTAGTGACCCCAGACAATATCTAAAAAGAAGCGGCAAGTATGATCTCATCCTGGTCGGCATGCCCGAACCCAACTCCGGCCAGGCCAATCGCTTCTATACGAAAGAATTTTTTGAACAGTGCGCGTTAAAACTAAACGCGGGCGGGATTCTCGGTCTCCGGCTGAAAACGTCTGAAAATTTATGGACCACCCCCCTTGCCAACCGCAATGCCGGTATTTTCAATGCCCTGCACTCCGTCTTTCCAGCGGTGCTTTTTCTTCCCGGAACAACTAATATTATAACGGCTTCTCCGGCGCCCCTGCCGCAGACACCGGAGATCATGACTCAGCGTTTGCAGATCCTGAAACCGGCAACCCGATTAATTAGCCCCGCCTACATCCGTTATCTTTTCCAAAACGACAGATTTGCGGAAACCAGAGATCTGCTTAATCAAAACTCGTCGCCGCCCAACGCGGACATTCAGCCGGTCTGCTATACGTACGCCTTCATCATCTGGCTGTCGAAGTTTTTTCCGCGCCTCGCGCTAATTGACGCCTCATTCGCAGCGAGTAGCTTTTTCTTCAATCCGCCTTTGTCATTATTGTTCTGGATCGGCCTTCCCCTCCTCTTCCTCCTCAGCCGCTTAAATTCATTGCTGCGGCGCGTGCTGCTGGTGGCTTTCGCGGGATTCATCGGCATGGTTCTGGAAACCATTCTGATTCTCTTTTACCAGGTCAAGGAAGGCGTTTTATATCAGGATATCGGACTGCTGCTGATGAGTTTCATGGCCGGGCTTACGCTGGGCGCGCTGATCATCAACCGGATCATGACGGGGACATCCAAAAAGCAGTCCGACTTCCGATGGTATGGCGCGGGTCTGCTCACCGGGTTCTGTATGCTTTGCGCTTTCATGGCAGGGAAAGTTTTTATGGATGCTTCCACCTGTCTTTTCCTGATTGCCCTTCTTCTGGTCTGCAACGGTTTTCTGGTGGCCGGCATTTTCGCATACGCCAGTCTTCACGAAACGGACGACCAGCAAAAATTGATTTCGCCTCTCTACGCCGCTGATTTAATCGGCGGATGCGCGGGCTCCCTGCTTGGCAGCCTGATGTTCATTCCGCTGGCGGGAATGGACATCACAACACTGGTCATGCTTTTTCTGGCCGCATTTTCCGTCATGCTTTTATGAGGGGGATAATCGTTGAAGGAACGGCAGACTTTATTGCAACTCAAACTGATAATAAACATCGTCATGGCCCGCTGAGAAGCCTCTGATGCGGCGCTCAACAGATTTTTTTCCGAAAATGATCAGCATCTGCCTGATGTAACCCATAATCAGATACTCGAAATAGATGTGTCTGGTCGGCATGTTGGAAATAGTAATATGAACCGTGTTTTTCTCCAATCGCGCGGTAAACACGCCGCCGTCAAAGTAGGTTGACCAGACGCGGGGCATCATCGACTCAACGAATTGCTTCAAATTCCTGGTCATCACAAAGGAATGGTAAGGACCGCCGGCCGCTAGAGAAAAATCCGCTGATTTTTCCCCGAGCGTCCAATAATGTTTTTCATCATTATCGAAGAATTCTTTTAAAACCTCGTCAAGAAATATAACGAATTTATCCAGCGGAATCAGCGTGACATTCATGATCATCTGATTAAAATAGCTTTCCCTGGCGGCAAGCTTCGCGCTGAAGGCCTGCCATTTTTCTTCACCGAAATTTTTGATGATGGTGTTTTTGCGCGTGAGATACGCTGTTCCTTTGATGTTCATCGTAAAAACTCCGTATCCTGGTTGATCTTGAACCCTTGACTTATTCGTTATATCAATTTCTGAGATGAATCAACCATTAATTATTCAGCGCCGGATCTTGTTGTATGTAGTCAAATGACATTAGAGTGTAAATTTTAAATCCAGCACGGTCTGATAATCACAGATGCTGACGAATTCAGTCTCTTGATCGCCCGCGTTGATGATGCCGAAGGCAAAAAGCTCCCAGAGATCTCCCAAAGAAAAGGACAGATACGTGAGAAACTGACCGGAACCGTCGTCCATATTCTACGTCTAGCGCAACGTCATATCCAGTACATTCTTGATATTGGTCTGATAATATTGAAGCATGGCGTAGTTCCGGCGCAGAAACCTCAGACCGGTATTGGCGGCCTGTACCAAAACCCCCGCGACCAGCGCACCCATGTCCCCCCATACCGTAAAAGTATCGGCAGCGTCTTTCCTTAAACGATAGTACCAATCGGCTTCATCGCTGCTGTACCCGGGAGCATAATACAAATATTCCAGACATATTGTTTTCGCTTTGGGGTGTTTCTTGACGCTTAGTGCTGTAATCGACATAAGCCCGCGGCTTGACTGAAAACGCCATAAAGCGTGTATTAAAGCTCAGATCAGGCCTAATTTCCATGGCCGCAACATATTGAAGCAGGAGAAGAAATTGATTGTCCGGATTCCGGCTTGATTCGGCTGCTTTCTGAATAATGCCATAGGCCATAATCCGCAAATCTCCCGAAAAGCATTTCGTGAGTTTCTGAAACAGCGTCTGATTCCCGTCAGCAAATTCCACTCCTTCATCCATCGCTTCATCGATAGCCTTCCCTGCGGCGTTTTGCCCCGCATTCATATAGGAAGTTATTTCAGAAATTTAGCCGGTCTGACTTCCACGATTGTCGTCCGGAGAAACATTTTCACGTGCGGAACCGGATAAAGTCTGCTGAGGCAATTTCTGCGCCGGAGAAATGGCAGGCATAATCAAAACAATAGCCAACCACAGAATAATAGCTGCACAAATGATTTCTTTTGTATTGTTTTTTTCATAAACAATACTATTTTGTCAGCAGGTTGATATTGAAAGTGGCATCAGAAACTTTTTTTAATTTGGGTTTGCTGTATTTCATGATCGTCACATCATCTTTCATTAACGCGCTGGTGATGACCATTTTGGAAATAAATTCTCTGGGACTGCCATTAATGATAATATTATTTTTGTACTCGAATTCCGCCGACTTGAACATCTTGCCGGAAACCGTATAGAATTCAGCCTTCAGACCGACAACACGATCTTTGGATACCCAGTATTTGATCCGGTCATAGGTCGCCCGGTTGTCTATCGTCTGCAGATTCATGATCAGACATGCCTCATTATGAAATGTGCCGTTTTCCACATTGATAATCTTGTAATCTCCGGAATAATTGGTGGAAGCGATATCACCATTGGCCGCGTTCCCCATGAGTTTCTGACGCGGGGAAATCGGCACGGGTTTGGAAAGCCCGGGTTTGGCAAACCACATATTACGATCCTTCATCAGAAATCTTTCCCCCTTCACGTTTCCAGGGGCAAAAGTCTCCACAAGAGCATCATAGCCTCTCGCCGTCACACGCATTTGTCTGAACTGTTTGCGTCCGTTCTCCACGGAATCCATGGAAATATTCCACTGAATTCCCTCATAATCCCCCCGGGCTTCATCAGCTTTTTGCAGCATTTCCTGATGACTCATTTGCGCCTGAGCCATTGTTGCGGCCCCCAAAAGAATTGTGATCACCAATCCTACCAGAATGATGACGTTTCGTTTGTTCATTTTTAAATTCATTTATTTTCTCCCAGCAGATGTTTTACACATGCCCCAAGGCATCCACAATATTTTTTCTGGCGGCCCCCCTCGCCGGAATGATCGCCGCAAACATGGACAGTAACACCAGAGACACCATCAAGGAAATCAACATCAGCGGCACCATGTCCACATACAAAGGTACGGATATGGAAAATCCCGGAGGCGTGTAATGGGGCGGGGAAATCTTGATCGCGGCCCAGACGATGGCATGGATGATCATACCCACCACACTGCCGAAAAATCCAAGAAAAGCCCCTTCCAGAGCAAAAAGAAGAGAAACCCCTCTGAATTTTAAGCCTAAGGCCCGCAGCGTTCCGATCTCTTTCGTTCTTTCCATAATCGTCATGCCCATCGTATTGACCGTCGTCATCACGACAATAACCAGAACAATAGAAAAAAGAAACATGAAGATTGTATCCAGGTATGATTTAATTTTTGAATAAATCATGGATAGCTCCATCCACGTCTTGATTTCACAATCAATGCCTGCTGCGTTCAGTTTTTTTAGGAGAAGAGTCTGCATTTTTTCCGTATCGTCTAAGTCTTTGAGCAACACGACCATTCTTTCCGCTGACTGGGTATTGAGTAATGACTGGGCAAAATAAAAATTAAACCGCATAAATTTGTCATTGGACATGTCATTGGCGGTGTCATAAACACCACTGACCTGTATATCCATAGCGTTCATCTGCCCGCTGAGCGTTGGCGACATAACGACACCTTCACTTCCAGGTTTAAAATTAAGGTACTTGGCCAGATCTATGGCCATTTCCACACCGTATTGTTTATCATCACTCAGCTTCTGCCCATTGACCATAAAATATTTGCCCCATGAACCCTGAACAGCTTTATCATCTTTCGGAATGACCCCCTGGGCAATAAAAACAGTGGAGGATGCACCATTGGTAACCATGCCGGTTAACTGAATCTGAGGCGTGACTAACCTGATCTCTTTTTCTTCTCCGACAAGCTTAATGATTTTTTCGGTCTCTTCTCTGGAAAACATATACTTCTCCGGTTCCAGTTTTCCCTTTTCTTTCCATCCTGACTTGTTGATTCTTAAATGGCCAAGCCCCTCACCCTGAATCGCAGCAATTTTCAGTTCCGCATAAACATTATGAATGTATCCATAATATAAACTGATCGCAGCAAAACCGACACCGATCGCAATCATTGTCACAAATGAACGGCGCTTGTTTCTTAAGATATTCCGGAAGGCCAGTTTGATCCACTTCATCATGTATTTTCTACTGCGTTGACTATTTTCCCATCCTCCAAACGCACCAGACGTCTGACTTTATTCAGAAGCCTCTGGTCATGAGTGGAAAAGATAAAGGTTATTCCATCCTTCTCATTCAGCTCCCGCATGATATCGATGACCATCCGGGCAGTTTCGGAATCCAGATTGGCCGTCGGTTCATCCGCGATCACCAATGACGGATTGTTCACCAGCGCCCGGGCTATGGATACCCGCTGCTGCTGGCCTCCCGACATCTTCGCCGGACGGTTATGGGCAAGATCACTTATACCAACCTCTTCCAGACGCATCATGGCCTGCTTCCTGGCCTCTGCCGACGAAGCGCCCTTGATCTGCAGAGGCAGCATGACGTTTTCCAGAGCGGAAAGAACCGGCACCAGATTAAATCCCTGAAAGATAAAGCCGATGGTCTCATTGCGATGTTCGCTTTTCTGGTCATCCGATAGCAGCCGCACATTCTTACCGGCGATGGTCAGTTCACCCGATGTCGGGTCATCAATGGCGCCGATAAGATTCAGCAGGGTTGTTTTCCCGGAACCGGAAGGCCCCCAGACCGCCACAAATTCCTTCTGATCGATTTGCATGTCAATGCCTCTCAGCGCGTGAACAACCGTCTCGCCAAGATGATAATCCTTGGTCACTTTCTGCATCTCGATTAATGACATTTTATTCTTTGCCTCAGAATATTCAGGAATGGAAGATTACACAAATGGATACTTTGTAGTTACGTGCACAAATATCCACCCTTTTATTTCATTGAACATCGCTCAAGCGCCGGGAATGGCCGTCCCTGATCTATAGGATGCCGGTATCGGCATCCAGCCCCAGAGATTCAAGACGATTTTATTCAGTCCAAACACAAATGCCTAACGACGTTTCTGACTTAAAAAATCTTATTTCTTTTTACAAATCTTGTTTTTAAGTTTTCCGGAAGATGTATTATCAACAACCTCATTCCACTTAAACATTGATTCAGGCGCTGAAAAAATAGCCTTTTTACCACGATCATAAATTGTCAATGCGTTGAGTTTGAATTTATTATTATTACAGTCAAGATCAACCATTATTGAACTTAAGTTTAACATATCAGCGCTTTGAGGCGCTTGGCCTTTTTGTGTCAGCATGTAAAAGTCCTTTGCTTTGCCCTCTTTATTGTACACTTTTATCGTCCATATCCTGACAATATTATTCTCAACCTGTTTAATACTATTTTTTTCGTAATATCTGGCCCCCGTTTTAGAGTCTTCATAAGGTATCCATTCTTCCGCCCATCCGCAGTGGGCAAACAGAATAAAAACCAATGAAAAAATAACGCGCTGAAAATTTTTAAGTTTCATGATCTCTCCTCCTAATATTGATGCGTGGCATTAGAAAAATTTTTCTGTACATATCTTAAAACAACATTTTTTTAAAGGGAAAATAAGTCACGTTCTCCAAAATTATCCATTAATTTTTTCCGGCAATTATGATAGAGAAGAATAAAGAGTCCATATTATTAACCGGAGGGGATTATGCAAAAAATCAGAGTGTCTGTCTTGCTTGTTTTTATGTTTCTGTTCTCATCACTCATTTGTTCTTGTTCAAAAGGATCTGAAAATCCAGATGATTTGATCAACGAGGCGAACCTGCTGTGGGATGGGAAACAGTATACCGATCCAAAAAAAGCCATGGAATTATTAAATAAAGCCATCAAACTTCAGCCGGATTACGCGGAAAGCTTCAACCAGAGAGGCGTGGCGTATAAAAATCTGGGAGATAACAAACTCGCCCTGGAAGATTTCAGCACGGCCATCCGCCTGCAGCCCGATTTCGTGCTGGCTTACTATAACCGCGGAACGATTTATAATACAATGGGGCAGCATAAAGAAGCGCTGGCTGACTTCGGCGAAGCCATCCGCCTCAAACCGGATTACGCGGAAGTTTATAATAAAAGAGGAATTATTTACAATAAACAGAAGAATTATCCACTCGCGATCGCGGATTTTAATAACGCCATTAAACTGGAGCCGAACAACGCAAATGCTTACAACAATCGGGGCCTCGCCTATCTGCTGCAGGAAAAGAATAAAGAAGGCTGCAGCGATTTAAAGACAGCCTGCAAACTGGGTTTCTGTAAAGCACTGGAATTGACTCAAAGCCGCGGTTTTTGCCGCTAATGGATGGGAACAGAAATATTTTTCTTTTTTCGAGAGAGATGAAATGATTCATCGGCGTCATAATAATCGTGTGGACCAATAGGAAAGGCATGCGGGAGAAAAACCTTGATTCAGCGATCGGATGAAAACAAAAAGTTATTCGCCTACCTGCTGCTGACATGCAAGAATGTGTCTTTGTATCCCGAAGGCCACAGCATCAGCACAAACGCCATTCACCAGTTTCATGAAATGCTGACCGCCCACATTCGCCTACATGGCGATTTTAAAATTGAAATCGAAAAGGATCACGTCACCTGCCAGGGCGTTGAGGTTCAGAAAGGGACGGCAGAAGAAGGCACGCTTCCCTTCACGCTGTTCCGGGACGGCATCCGATGGCTGGAATTTACGGACGGAATTACGCTGGAAGAAATACGGGACGTCCTGTCGATCATTCACCGGTACTCGATTTTAACGGCAGAACCGGAAGGCGATATCGTTACGGCCTTCTGGGAATCGCATTTTGACCATGTCCTTTATCAGGCTGACGACTATGTGGCGGAACAGACATCGGAATCTATTGACAGTCTGGCCCAGTGGGACGATCTACACGGGATGGAGGAAGAACCGGAAGCAGGCCGGGAAGAAAATCAGGCATCGCCAGGTGAGGCCACCGAAGCCGTTGACATGGCCGCCATCAATCCGGATGATTTTCTGCTGACACCGGAGGAAAAAATCGAGCTACAGGAAATGATCGCGCGGGAGGAAAAGGCCTCCGCCTCAGAGCATCTGAAGATGCTGCTGGATATCCTGATTCAGTTTCAGGAAGAAAAAGACTACACGCTGGTGCTGAGCGTTTTATCGGAAGAGTTTGACGCCTTCTACAGCCGTCGGGATTTCGACGCCGCGCTGATGATTCTCGACGGATTGCGCAAGGTACTGCACAGCGGGAAGATAAACACCGCCCGGACCGCCGCGCTCATCGAGTCTTACTATAAAGAGATCTCGTCCGACGCCAGATGTCTGAAGCCGCTGGAAGACATCTGGAGCGCATTAAACGCAAGGCAGATAGAAGCGATGAAAGGCATCTTGCAGCATCTGCCGCCCAAGGCGGTTCCGGCACTGATGCGACTTCTTCTCCTGGGACAGCCCTCACAGCTCGAGCAAATCGCCAATGATTCCATTATCGCGCTTCTGAATCAGGATGCCGGCTGCCTGGCCGCGCTCATCAATGATCCGGAAGAAAGACTCATCGAAAAACTGGTTTTGCTTTTATCCCGATTAAAAAAAGAAGTATCGTTAAAATATCTGCTCAAACTCGCCAGACATTCGTCGGCCGCCATCCGGCGAATGGCCGTCAGAGCGATCGGCCTGATGCCGGGAGACCAGATGGCAGCCATTTTTGAATTTATCAGCGATGCGGATGCCTCCGTCCGCCAGGCCATCCTGACGCACATGGGTCAGTCCAGAAACGAAACCGCAGAAGACCTGCTGATGAAATATCTCAAAAACCTGAATGTCGGCGCGACCAGGGCTGACCATGTGATGGAATGTTTCCGGACCCTGGGCCGATGCGGCTCGGTTCGTTCCGTCCCCTTTCTGCGCGCGACGCTCTTCCACCGCAAGTGGCTGGCCGGTTTCCAGAAATCCGCGGCCCGGGAAGGCGCGGCGCTGGCACTCGTCGAATTAAAGATACCGGAAGCCAGGGAAGTGATTGAAACGGCGGGCAGGAGTTTCTATCCGGGATTGCGCGGCATCGCGCGCAGAGCCGGCAGCGAATTTTTTCAAAACAACAGCGGGAGAAAATGAACATGTCTGAAAGAAAATCGATTCCGGAAAGATTGGGGCACGATTTTCTGCGGGCCCTGTATCACACGATCAATACCGTGCGCATGTACCAGGACAACAATCAGCTGGTTCAGAACAGCGTGCTGGCCTTTACCGCCCTGCTCAATGAGCTGACCGCCAGCGGAGACATCAGCCTCCTGCTCTACCGGAGCCGCTTTCACCTCGGCGGAGAGAAGCTGCCCTACCGGAGAAATGCGGCTGTGGTTCTCTACAACATGATGGAATTTTTTTCCAAGCGAGGAATCGGCAGCGTGAATTTTTCCAGTGCCTCGATCGACGCCTCGCAGGAGAATATCATCACGTCAATCCGCCTGTTCAATGACGCGGTCCGGTATCCGAATCATCTGGAGTGGCTGGAGCAGAAGCTTCAGGAACATCATATTGCCTGGGTGCAGGTCTTCCCGCGGCAGAATGAAGATGAAATGCTCGTCGATGAAAATCCTGAAGAACAGAAATTTGAAAAAGCGCGCAAAAATTATTTTCTGGCCGTCGAATCCGTGAGAGAAGTGGCCACCAAGGTGTCTCAGGGCATGGTGGGCGTGCGCAGGTGCAGACGTCTGGCCCAGAACATCGTGGATCTGGTCCAGGTGGATTCCGCGCTCATGATCGGCATGACCACCATTAGAGATTATGACGATTATACCTATACCCATTCCGTCAATGTTACGCTCCTGGCTACCTGTCTGGGTCGGCACATCGAATTGTCGGATATCGCGCTGGAGCATCTGACCATTTGCGGCCTTTTTCACGATTTGGGCAAAGTGGATGTCCCCAAGGAAATTCTCTTCAAACACGGCGAGTTGACCAACGGAGAATGGGATCTCATCAAGGCCCATCCCGTCACCGGCGTCCGCAAGATTCTGATGCTGAATGCCAATCCCGAACTGAGATCCAAAATCATTCTCGGGCCATTTGAACACCATCTGAACGTGGACATGACCGGATACCCGCACACCATGTTTACAGACAATCTGAGCCTGATCGGCAAGATTCTCCATATCGCCGATGTCTATGAAGCCATGACCCATGAGCGGGTTTACCGGACCAATTATTTCGCCCCGGATGCCGTTCTGAAAAAAATGTGGGAAGAAGCGGGAAAGAGCTTCGACAGGATTCTGCTGAAACGATTTATCCACATGATGGGGCTGTATCCCATCGGTTCCGTTGTGGAATTGAACGACGGCCGCATCGGTCTGGTCATGGATTATCCTGATGAGAACGAGCGCATGCGGCCACTCGTTCTCACACTGGTTCACGACGATGCGGGCAACTGGCAGCGCGGGGAGTCGATTTATCTGGCCGACCAGGCCATCCCGGAGGAACCCGGGCATTTAAATATCACGCGCGTGATTCCACCGGCAAAACTGCGCGTCAATCCGGCAGAATTTTTTCTGCACATAAAATAACGGCATCACCAGGGACGCCATGCATAATTTTTTTTCCTTCTTGACCAAAAAGCCGAATCTGAAAATTCTGGAGCTGAAACGCTACCAGGTTTCTTTCGGTTTGGACCGGCTTGTTTTCGGCGTGGACAATGTCCATATTGATGTCCACATCAGTCCCCAGGTCTACAGCTGTCTGAAAAAAACGGCCTTTCTGCTCATGGTCAAGCACACCCGAACAGAAAATTTTTTCAAGGAATACAAGAAGGACTTATGCGAAACGGAAAAAGAATCGTTAAGGCGCCTCTGCAATGACATTCTGCTCGACGGCATCAATAAGGCGAAAATCGCCTCTGAAGTACAGATTGACTTCCTGGGGCAGATCGCTCTTTTGAAATTATTTTCGGAAGAAATCAAATCCCAGTACAAAGGGATCGTGTCGCAGATCGAACAACTCGGCCGCATGTATCAGATATCGGAAAAACACGACCAGAACGACGTCTTTGTGGTGAAAGAAAAGCTTTCCGAAATCAAGATTCACGTCAATCACATCATGCGCGCCGCGGGAAAAGAATTGTTCGAGCTGCTGGTGGATATTAATACCCGGAATTTAAGAAATATGCGGGAGACGCATTTTTTCCCGCGCGATATTCTGCCGGGCTACTTTTTCTCCAACCCCATGTTCCATACCAGTAATCCCGGCGATGATTTTTTTCTCCTGGAAGAGTACGCCCTGATGGGGCAGCGGGCGGAGGATATCGACAACTACCAGAACATTAAATCCACCCTCTATAGTCTTCTGAAACAAATTCAGTTTTCGGATGAATACTTCAAAAGCGAAAAGACGGAAGGTCCCGAAATCAAACGGCAGGAAGTGAACGGCTTTTTCGGGGAAGGAAACCGCGACTTCGATGCTTTCATCATGGAGCCGGATAATTTCGACCGGATCTTCGATTATTCCAGCTCGACCGACCAGTATGAAAAAGCCCGGAAGGCCAATGAAAATGAGGAAACGCTGAAGGATTTCAGAGAAAAAATAGAAACGCAGAAAAGCCTGCTGAATCTTTTTTATCGTCAATTTAACCAATCCGGCATTCTGCGGCAGATGGTTGCCGCTCTGGAAATGAAAACGGTCTGCGAAAAATATTGTCCCCCCATGAATCCCCGTCAGATACGGGATTTTCTGGTGAATTTCTGGACACGGCTGTCCTTCCGATCGCAGCAGAATCGTTTCAAGTCTCTTTATGGCGCTGATTTCACCATGGCGCCGCTATGGCAAGCGCTGAAACGCATCCGGCGCTGTTCCTCCCTGGATAAAAGGCATCATTTCGTAACCTTCCTCAGGCACTTTTCCCGCTATCATCGGGATTGGTATAATTTCCATATTCTGAAAGAAGCGATGGACGCCATCAATCTGGTGGAGGAAGAAAAAATTATTTTATTGTCAAGGGAAAACCATTCCCTCTATGAGTTTTTGCTGCCCGATGAGAAGATCAAGGAAGAAAAGCCGATCGCCAATCATGTGATCATCAAAGCGGATATCCGCGGTTCAATGGCCATCAATCACATGATGCGGAGCAAAGGCCTCAATCCGGCCTCCTACTTCAGTCTGAACTTTTTTGATCCCATTTCACAGGTGCTTTCAGAATATGGTGCGTCGAAAGTATTTATCGAAGGCGACGCCATCATCTTATCGATTTTTGAAAAGGAAGATGTCGCGGAGGGATATTACAGCGTCGCCCGGGCCTGCGGTCTGGCCATGCGCATCCTGCAAATTGTTCAGAGCTATAATGAAAAAAACAAGGAAAACAATCTTCCCGTGCTGGAACTGGGCATCGGCATCTGCTACTGTCAGGGGCCGCCCATGTTCCTGTTCGACGGCGATTCCAAAATCATGATTTCCCAGGCCATCAATCAGGCGGACCGTCTGTCCAGCTGCGACAAGTTCCTCCGCAAAATTTTTAAAAGCCAGAATGATGTTTTCAATTTATTTGTGTTTGAAAACGAAAACGAAGAAGTCAGCGAGTCGGGAATTGACGAATCCACCTATCGCTACAATGTCAACGGCATTGAACTCAATGAGGAAGGCTTCCAGAAAATGGCCAAAGAAATCAATCTGCAGAAATATACCTTTTCTTCCGACAATGACGACAGCGTCAAGCTGTATACCGGCAAGGTTCCGCTGATCAGCGGCAATTATCAGCGGTTGGCCATCCGGGAAGCGGTCATCCATAAAGTGCAGCCGGATATCATGGATGTCTCGGGAAAAATTCTAAGAAAATACTATGAAGTCTGCACACATAATAAGATATATAATTTTATAGAGAACCAGTCTTAAAGGAACCGCGTATCATCGAAACGCAAAGAACAGAAAATCATAAATTCATTCGCGACGCATTGCCTGCCTAAACCATGACTGAAAAAAATCACACAAACTCATTGGATCCCGATTATCACCGTCTGCTGTTCGTCGCCTTTCTGGCCGGATTTGTCAGTCTGGCCTATGAAATCGTCGCTACCAAAGTTCTCTACTATTTTTTCAATGAGAGCACCATCACCGCTTCCGGCGTGATTGCCATCTTTCTTTTCGGGATGGGCGTCGGCGGCTTTATCTTCAGCCGGCTGGACAGGAAAATTCACAATAAAAAATTATTCCTGCTCATCTTGCAGGTTTTCATCGCGCTTTATGCCACCCTGGTTTTCCCCAACTATGATCTGGTGCCCGCCGTTTTTAATTTTCTATACCCGGTCCTGGGAAAGTCCGCTCAGATGATGCTGCTCAACAAGCTGCTCATCAGCTTCTTCTATCTGATCGTTCCAACCGTTTTGATGGGGATGGTCTTTCCGGCCATTATTGTGATGTCGATTCATGAAATCGACATGCTGCCGGAAAAAATCGGCACCATCTACGGGCTGGATCTTTTCGGAGCGGTTCTGGGCGCCCTGGCCAGCGGATTTTTCTTTATACCGTTCTGGGGCATCAAAACCTTAATCTTCTTTTCCGTCCTGATCAATCTGGCCATCGGCCTGCTGGTTCTATATCAGAAAAATCGGAAATTTATCTTCACAATCGTATGCTTTTTGATGGCCGCCCTGATGTTCTACCTCATCATCAATCCTTTCAGCAACGGCGCGGTCATTTATTCCAGCAGGGATGCAACAGAAAAATTCATTCCCAGAGACAATCTTCTCGCTCCCGGCCGGCAAAACGCGGATTTCTTTCAAAAAGTCAAAGTTAAAGAAAAAAAATTTTTTTCCCATTCACCCTTCGGAGAACTGAGCGTTTTTGATGAAGTCTTTAACAATGAACAGCACCGCTATCTCTACATTGAAACACGGATTCAATGCTCCACGGAGGGACTGAAAAACAAGGCGGTCAGTGAAGTGAACTTCGCCAACGTCTCCATCGAGGCGCTGGATAAGAGCAACCTGAGTGTTTTAAACATCGGCCTGGGCTGCGGCTTCACGCTCAGTGAAATCGTCAAACACCCGCAAGTCCGCAGCGTGGATGTGGTGGAGATCAATCCGGTGATGCCGGAGGCGACAAAATATTTCAACGCCTTCACCGATCATGTCCTGGACAATCCCAAAGTCAATCTTCTGATTAATGACGGCTACAAATATCTTCTGAGCACGGATAAAAAATATGATTTAATCATCATGGACATTGAAACGCCCTGGGTCATCTATTCGAGCAATCTTTATTCTCTGGAATTTTACAGACTGGTCCGGAAAGCTTTGAATCCCGACGGCATTTTCTCGCAATGGTCCTACCGGCCGATACCGGATGCTCAGGTGATTAATTACAACACCCTCAAGGTCGTCTTTACCGATGTGGTTCCGAAAATATCAGGCGTTTTCAATGATCTCTATTATATCGCCGGCGGCAAGAATATAGCGCTGGATGAAAGGGAAACCATTTTTCTGAATCACATGATCAGCAGTCAGGACACCCGGCTCAACACCCTGAACAATCCCTATTTCGGAACAGAGATGATGCTCAGGGAAATGTTTCACGTCAATTAATTTTCTCGCCGTCTCACCCGTTATCGGAAATCTTCACGCACAATAAAAAAGGCGCCCCTTTGCAGGAGCGCCTTTTTAGTTAAAGGTTAAATGGCTTATTCACCAAGTTTTTCACTGGCAATTCTCATGCTGTAGAAGGAACGATACACGAAAACAATAGCGATTATGAAGAAGAAGATCGCCAGACCGGTTTTTAAATTCTGATTGGTCATGGTCACCGCGATTTCCGTGGCCAGCAGACCGAACAGGGTCGTGAATTTGATGACCGGGTTCAAAGAAACCGAAGAGGTATCTTTGAAGGGATCGCCGACGGTGTCGCCGACAACGCTGGCTTCATGCAGCGGGGTGTTTTTCATCTTCAGGTCGACTTCAACAATCTTCTTGGCATTGTCCCAGCAACCGCCGGCATTGGCCATGAAGATCGCCTGGAAGAGACCGAAGAAAGCGATACCGATCAGATAACCGATGAAGAAGTAGGGGTTAAAGAAAGCCAACGCGAGGCACATGAAGAAGATCACGATGAAGATGTTGATCATACCCTTCTGAGCGTACTGGGTGCAGATCTTGACGACTTCTTTACTGTCTTCAATGGAAGCTTCCGCCTTGTCCAGATTGATGTTCTTCTTAATGTACACAACCGCCTGATACGAACCGGTGGTCACGGCCTGGATGGAAGCGCCGGTGAACCAGTAAATAACGCATCCGCCCATGATCAAACCGAGGATGATTTCCGGCTGAACCAGAGACAGTTTAGCAATAACATTGCCGAAGAGATGTTCGAGCAGGATGATGATACCGAACACCATCGTGGTCGCGCCAACAACGGCGGTACCAATCAACACGGGTTTGGCAGTCGCCTTAAAAGTATTGCCCGCGCCATCGGCAGATTCCAAGCAGTGCTTGGCAGCTTCAAAATTAGGCGCAATGCCGTATTCTTTTTTCACAACGTCCTTGGTGTCGGGACGGGATTCGATCAGAGACAATTCATAAATGGACTGAGCATTGTCGGAAACCGGTCCGAAACTGTCAACCGCGATGGTCACAGGGCCCATGCCCAGGAAACCGAAGGCCACCAGACCGAAAGCGAACACCGGGGCGGCAAACGTAAATTCCGGCGGCATCAATGCCATAACGGACGGGTTTTTCGATACGAAATAAGCAATAAACATCAATATCATGATGGTCAGGCCTTCCCAGAAAGCGGAGTAGTTACCGGCAACCAGACCGGACAGAATGTTCAAAGAAGGACCGCCCTGTTTGGAAGCATTAACGGTTTCTTCGCAGTGGCGTGAAGAGGTGCTTGTGAATACTTTGGTAAATTCCGGAATCACCGCGCCGGCGATGGTTCCGCAGCTGATGATCGTGGCCAGAGCCCACCAGAGACTTGTGTAAGGATCAGCCAGGTCGCCCAGCAGGTAATAACTGGCGGCAAACGTAATCGCGATGGCCACAATCGAGGTAATCCAGACCAGGTTGGTCAAGGGATGTTCAAAGTTAAATTCTTTCTTTTCAGCGAAAGCAGCTTTGCTGATCATGTCGTTGACAAAGTAAGAAACGAGAGAGGTGATGATCATGAAAATTCTCATGGCGAAGATCCAGACAATCAACTTTCCACCCATTTCCTGATTGGTGGCCAGAGCCAGAGCCAGGAAGGTCACCAGCGCAACACCGGTAACACCGTAGGTTTCAAAACCGTCCGCCGTGGGGCCGACGCTGTCACCCGCGTTGTCGCCCGTACAGTCGGCGATAACACCGGGGTTTTTCGGATCGTCTTCGGGAAGATGGAAAACGATTTTCATCAAGTCGGAACCGATATCCGCGATCTTCGTGAAGATACCACCGCAGATACGCAGAGCGGAAGCACCCAGCGATTCACCGATCGCGAAACCGATGAAGCAGGGGCCGACCAGTTCTTTGGGAATGTAAGCCAGAATGACAATCATGAAGAAAAGCTCGATGCTGACGAGCAGCAGGCCGACGCTCATACCGGAACGCAGACAGATGTTGACGATGTTCAAGGGCTTGCCGCTCAGTGATGCAAAGGCAGCGCGGGAATTCGCCACGGTGTTGATCCGGATACCGAACCAAGCCACCCCGTAGGAGCCCAGAATACCCAGAATGGAACAGATCAAAATGATGATGATGTCCGAAGCTGCTTTTCCCTGCAGAGCGCCAAAGTAGTAGACGATACAGATCGCGATCAGAATCCACAATGCGATGAGGAATTTGCCCTGTTGGAACAAGTAGGTTTTGCAGGTTTCCCAAATCGTCTGGGAAACATCCAGCATCGCCTTGTGCGCGGGCAGATTCTTGGTTTGCACATACTGCATGAAACCGAAAATCATTCCGATGATGCAGATGATCAAACCGGCGTTAAGAATGGTCAACCCGGCAAGGGAGCCACCCATAAAGCTGACTTGCGTCAGATCAGGCAGATTGATGTCGGCTTCACCGGCAAACGCGGCGCCGGCCATGAGCAGAAACATCAATGAGCTCAGTAAAAATGTCCAGATACTTCTTTTGTTTTGTAACATTATCCATCCTCCTTTTTTAAATTACTTATATTTTTTGTATGGTGTTTAGCCATAGCTTGTTGCAGACCTGATTGAATGATATCGGCGGCAGCGTCAGATGCGGATTGGATGATTTCCCGCAACCGGGCTGATTCACCCGGATTAAACTTCTGCAGAACATAATCTTCAACCGGCGTTCGGTCGGCCGGCTTACCGATACCCATTCTGACCCGCGTGAAATCGGCGGATCCTAAACAGGTGACAATCGATTTCAAACCTTTATGTCCCGCATCGCCTCCTCCAGCCTTCAGACGCATGGCGCCGAAAGGCAAATCGAGATCATCATGAATCACGATGACATTACCGGTGTCCACCTTAAAATATGCCTGTAAACTTCTTACCGCGTTACCGCTTAGATTCATATACGTTTGAGGCATGGCCAGCAGCACATTCGCGCCAGCGACTTTACCTCGATTCCAAAGAGCTTCAAAACTTTTCTGCTTAATATCCACTGCCCATCGGGCGGCAATGGCTTCCAGAACCATGAACCCGATGTTGTGTCTCGTCTGTTGATAGCGGTTTCCGGGATTCCCCAGTCCGACAATCAGATACATGATCTGCTCTCCCTCCTCTGTGCGGCGTGTAAAGAATTTCTTTAAATTCGAGAGCAGCACCCGCTATCACCCGATCATGACCTGCTATAAACTTACTTCCCCTTCTCTTTCTCTGCAGGAGCTGCAGCAGCGCCGGTCGCTTCAGTTCCTTCCGCCTTGGCTCCTTCTTCAGCTCCCTGTTCTTTCGCTTCCTCCGTCTTGGACACTCTGATCATCGCCACTGCAGCCACGGACGTATCGGGACGGTCCAGCAGCGTGATGCCTTCGGCCACTTTCAGATCTCGGATTCGGATGGAATCGCCGATGTCCAGATTAGTGACATCCACATCAATATGATCGGGCAAATCCAGCGGGAGGCACGAGACTTTAACATCGCGCTTCAGGTGCTGCAATTCACCGCCCAGATCCACGCCGATGGCCTTACCGAGAAAACGCAGTGAAACATCCATCGTAATCTTTCTTTTGACATCGACTTCATAAAAATCCACGTGATAAAGTTTTCCGGTCAGCGGCTGCACCTGCAATTCTTTAATAAGCGACAGCTTCTCCACCTTATTGCCGCCGTCATCAATGCTCAGTTTGATGAATGCGTGATCTTTCTTATCCTTATGCAGCTGAATGAGTTCATCGCTCTTCACTGCCAGTAAAATATTGTCTGCAGAGCGGCCGTAAAAAACCGCCGGAACAAGCCCCTGATCCCGTAAACGGCGGGCTGGTCCTTTCTTCTGTTCTTTACGGACTTGAGCCGCTAAATCTGTTACCTCCATGGGTTCCTCCTCTATATCTATATAAATAATGAACTGACTGAATCGTTGTAATAAATCCGGCGCACCGCTTCGCTTAAGATGCCGGATACCGATAAAACCTTTATTTTTTTGCAATTTCCGGCCCGCTCGTTCAGCGGGATGGTATCCGTCACAATCACTTCGGTAATTTCAGAATTTTCGATGCGCTCGATCGCCGGTCCGGAAAGCACGGGATGGGTGCAGCAAACGGACGTTTCCAGGGCACCCGCTTTTTTCATCGCATTGGCCGCCTGAACCACCGTTCCCGCCGTATCGACCATATCGTCCAGAATGATGACTCTTTTCCCCTTGACATCGCCGATAATATTCATGGCCTCGGCTTCGTTCGGCCCTTCCCTTCTTTTATCAATAATCGCCAGAGAAGCGCCCAGCCGCTTGCCGAAAGATCTGGCGCGCTCCACGCCACCGGCATCCGGTGAAACAATGACCGTGTTGTCCAGATACTGCCTTTTCATATAGTCGAGCAACACCGGTTTGGCGAAAAGATTATCCACGGGAATATTAAAAAAGCCCTGAATCTGCCCCGCGTGCAGATCCATGGATAAAACGCGATTGGCGCCGGCGGTCGTAATTAAATCCGCAACGAGTTTGGCGGTAATCGGCGCCCGGGAGGCCACTTTCCGATCCTGCCTGGCATATCCATAATAAGGAACTACGGCTGTAATTCTTTCCACCGAAGCTCTTTTCATCGCGTCGATCATGATGAGCAGTTCCATCAGCGTAACATTGACCGGCGGGCACGTGGACTGGATAATAAAAACATCCATTCCCCTGACGTTTTCGTCGATCTCTACACGGGTTTCCCCGTCACTGAACGTTGATACATTCGCCTTGCCCAGCGAAACGCCCAGTTGATTACAAATTTTTTGAGCCAGTTCCCGATTGGAATTACCGGAAAAAACTCTAATCTTTTCTAGCATTTAAATAAAACTCCGCGACTTATACTGGCTGGGGCGGGAGGATTCGAACCTCCGAATGCAGGAACCAAAATCCTGTGTCTTACCGCTTGACGACGCCCCAATCAAATTTAATGCAGGGTATGAGTTGACTATCTTGAAAGGAAGGATTAATGATTACAGAGAGTTGACAAGAAACATCGCATATGGAGCAGGGAGTTCTTTCTCTATAATCTCCAAGGCTTTTTTTGCCTCTTCACCGTTCCTCAATATACCAAAGACAGTGGGACCGCTACCCGACATCAATGCGCCAAGCGCACCGTGCCTGAGCAACATTTGCTTGAGATCAGCCAGTTCCGGATGTATCTTCAGTGAAACTGACTCCAAGTCATTATGCAATCCGCAAACTATGTCGCCCAGATCCAAAAATCGCGGAATGCTATAATTATTTTTCCCCCTTGTCAATCTTAAATTGAGGTTTTGATAAATCATTTTTGTGGAGAGGTCAAAAGGCGGTTTGATCAGTAAAACATCCAACTTCGGCAGGCCGCGCAGGTGTTTGAGGCGATCCCCCACCCCTGACGCTAAGGCCGCGTTTCCAAAGATAAAAAAAGGAACGTCCGCTCCAATTTTTGCTCCGATTTTTAAAAGTTCCGTCTTTTTCAGACCTAGGGAACAGATTTTATTCAGAGCCATGATTGTGGTTGCGGCGTCGGAACTTCCGCCTCCCAGACCGGCGGTCATCGGAATTCTTTTATGAAGGGTAATTTCCATGCCCGACTGATAGTCACAGTAATCAAAAACGGCTTTCGCTGCACGCACGATAAGATTTTTTTCATCGGTCGGTAAATCCGTTCCCGGGCAATGCAAAACGATGCCCTTCGGTAGGGGCGAAAAGATTAATTCATCATGCAGAGATATTTTCTGCATCAATGAAAAAATATCATGATAGCCGTCGGCGCGCTTACGAATGACCCGCAGGAAGAGATTGATTTTCGCCGGCGCGATCCAGCGCGTTTCAACCCTTTTCTTTGACATAGCGCATTTTCAGCTCGTAGAGAACGCCCTGGAGCAGGCTGTTTTCGTCATTGTCGAGATTGCCTTTGGTTTTTTCATGGAGCATATCCAGAATATCAATGGTCTGTTTGGCCGCCGGCAGATTCTTTTGCGGCGTGTCGCCTTCGTTTTCCGGAAAATCTCCGAAATGAAAAAGGGCCGATGTGCTGAGCGATAAAATGAAATTGGTAAAATTCACTGAAGGATAGTGCATTTCACTGTCGGACGCCGGCTGGGCGCTTTCCTTCTTTTCCTGCTTCTCTTCGCCCGCCGCCTTTACTTCCTCCTGCGGTTGATCGTCAGCGGATTCTCCGAAATAACGCTTGTCCTTGACGACGAATCCCGAATCCTTTTTCTTTTCTTCCATTAATTTCTTCCTCCCTTTGCTGCGTGATAGCGCTCATTAGCCCAGCACTTTATGTCATAAGTTTGTGATTTGTCATTTCGACCGGAGGGAGAAATCTATTCAATGCTTCCTAAGATTTCTCAGTCACTCCGTTCCTTCGAAATGACATCTTATTTTCTGTCAGTTGGTAGTAGTTTTCTCCAAATAAAATCTTGATTATTTTTTCGTTAAACTGATTTCACCTTTTCTGGACTGGTCAATCAAAATGTTGTCGCCTTCCGCGAATTTTCCCGCCAGAATATCCATCGCCAGCGGATCGAGAATAAGCTTCTGCAGCGAGCGTTTCAGCGGCCGCGCCCCGTAAACCGGGCTGTAGCCCTGCTCCGCGATAAAGTCTTTGGCTTTTTTCGTCAATTCCACGCTCAACTTGCGTTCTTTAAGGCGTTTATCAATCAGCGCCATCTGAATCTCAACGATCTGATAAATATCTTCCAGCTTCAGCGCTGCAAACATAATAATATCATCGATGCGGTTCAAAAATTCCGGCTTGAATGTTGCCCGCAGTACGTCCATCGAACGGTTTTTCTTTTCCTCGTCAGAAATTGATGGATCCTGAATCCACTGACTGCCTACGTTAGACGTCATAATCACCACCGTGTTCTTGAAATCCACCGTCCGGCCATGTCCGTCAGTCAACCGGCCGTCATCGAGAATCTGCAGCAGAATATTGAACACATCCGGATGCGCTTTTTCAATTTCATCAAACAGCAAAACACTGTATGGCTTACGGCGCACCGCTTCGGTGAGATAACCGCCCTCGTCATAGCCGACATAACCGGGAGGAGCGCCGATCAGACGCGCCACCGCGTGCTTTTCCATATATTCCGACATATCGATTCTGATCATGGCCTGTTCATTGTCGAACATAAATTCAGCCAGAGCCCGTGCCAGTTCCGTTTTGCCCACGCCCGTCGGCCCCAGAAAAATAAAAGAACCGATGGGACGGTTCGGATCCTGCAGGCCGGAGCGCGCGCGGCGCAAAGCGGCGGATACGGAAGCAATGCCTTCATCCTGACCGATCACGCGTCTCTTGAGACGCTCTTCCATATGAATCAGCTTCTGCACGTCGCTTTCCATCATGCGAGCCAGCGGTATACCTGTCCAGTTGGAAACCACTTCAGCCACGTCTTCCGCGTCTACTTCCTCCTTAATCATCTGATCATCTTTTTGAACATCATCCAGTTTTTTCTGTGCCGCCTGAAGTTCTTTATCCAGATCAACCAGTTTGCCGTAACGGATTTCCGCCACTTTCTCGAGATTGCCTTCGCGCTCGGCAGACAGCTCTTCCATTTTCAAGTCTTCAATTTTCTTTTTAATGTCCTGGATTTTATTGTTGATGTCTTTCCCTGTCGACCATCGCACCTTCATCTGATCGCCCTTTGCCTTCAATTCAGCAAGCTCCTTTTCCAGCTTGTCGCGCCTTTCTTTGGTCGCTTTATCCGTCTCTTTTTTCAGCGACTGTTTTTCTATCTCCAATTGAATGATTTTGCGGTCGACGGCGTCAATCTCTGAAGGTTTGCTGTCCAGTTCAATCTTTAAACGGGAGGCTGCCTCGTCAATCAGATCCACCGCCTTGTCCGGCAGAAAACGGTCCGTGATGTAGCGGTGCGAAAGCGTCGCCGCGGCAACGATGGCCGAATCCTTGATGCCCACCCGGTGATGGACCGCGTAACGTTCTTTCAAACCGCGCAGAATGGCAATCGTATCTTCAACGGTCGGTTCCTTGACCAGAACCGGCTGGAAGCGCCGCTCCAGAGCGGCATCTTTTTCGATATATTTGCGATATTCGTTGAGCGTCGTTGCGCCCACGCAGCGCAGCTCGCCGCGCGCCAGAGCGGGTTTGAGCATGTTGGAAGCGTCCATCGAACCTTCCGAAGCGCCCGCGCCGACCATCGTATGAATTTCATCGATGAAAAGGATGATCTCGCCTTCGGCGCTGATGACTTCTTTCAGCACCGCCTTCAGCCGCTCCTCGAACTCGCCGCGGTATTTCGCGCCGGCGACCAGCGCGCCGATATCCAGTCCGATCACCCGTTTGTTCTTAAGGCTTTCCGGCACATCCCCGTTGACAATACGCTGCGCCAGACCCTCGACGATGGCCGTTTTCCCGACGCCCGGCTCGCCGATGAGCACGGGATTGTTTTTGGTGCGCCGGGAAAGCACCTGCATGATTCTCCGTATCTCATCATCCCGTCCGATCACCGGATCAAACTTGCTTTTTTTCGCCAGCGCGTTGAAATCACGGGCGTAGCGTTCCAGAGCCTGATACTTGCCTTCCGGATTCGGATCGGTCACGCGCTGATTGCCGCGGATGTCCTTCAGAACCTTGAAAATATGGTCTTTCGTCACGCCGGTCTGACGCAGGATTTTGCCCGCCTGCCCTTCCTTTTCTTCAGCCATGGCAATCAGCACATGTTCGGCACTCATGTATTCGTCTTTAAGCTGCGCCGCTTCGGTCATCGCCTTATCCAGAATCTTATTAAGTCTGTTTCCCAGATACACTTCCCCGGCGCCCACGCCCTGAACGCTGGGCTGCTTCTTCAAATGAGCCTCGAGCTCCTTTTCAATCTCTTGCGGGGAAGCATTTAACTTATTAATGATGGCGCTGACGATGCTGTCATCCTGCCTTAAAAAACAAACGAGAAGATGTTCGGGATCAATCGCCTGATGACCGAGAGAGTTGACGAGCGACTGCGTCTCCTGCAGAGCTTCCTGAACTTTCAATGTAAATTTATCAAAACGCATATCGATTTCCTTTATTCAATCGGCTTCTCAATCGTCACAAAGAGTTTGCCGTTTTTAAAAACTGTCACGTTGCCTGAAGATTCAGAGACCACGATGGCAACGGCTTTCGTTACACTGGTGATACCGGCGGCGGCAATGTGGCGGCTTCCCAGACCGGGCGGGAAATCCCGGCTGTCCAGAGCGGCGCTCAGATGCCTTCCCGCGGTCACCAGCACTCCGTTTTCCTTGATCACAAAAGCGCCATCAATGGCGGAAAGTTCCTTGATGGTTTCCTCCAGTTCCGGATTCAGAATATTCCGTTGCTCTTCCGGATAACCGGAAAAAGGATTGATGATCATCTGCCGGGAAAGCTGCATGACTTTTTCATCATCCCCCAGAACAAAGACCGTTCCCACCTTCCGGCTTTCCCTGCCCTGCGCGCCCAGCTCGCAGGCAATATTGAGAACGGCGTTGAACACTTCCGGCCGGACATTTTCAATCACATCGTTAATAAAATCTGACGTCAGAATCTCAAATTCCTTGCCCACATCAATCACGAAAATACTGTCAGCATAACCGAACCTGGGCACCCCGCTCAGACAGACCACCTTATCGCCCCGTTTCAGAATTCCCAGAACAATCCCCTGAGCGATCGCAATTTTTATTTTTCCCACGCGCGTCAGATTCACATCGGGCGTGTATAAAATCCGGGCCTGCTTTTTCAGTTCTTCAGATATTCCCTCATTCTCGCGGGAGACAATAATAATGTTGATGTCCTTTTTCATTTCATCAAGAATCAGTTCGGCATCATTGATGACATCCACACAAACCATCAAAGCGTTCGCCTTGATTTCATGCGCGATCTTACCGGCATGTTCAATCATGGTTTTGTTTACTGTTCTCATATCGTCCCCTTTTTATTGATTTTTCATAGAATAAGCACAAAAACGCCCTCTGTCAAGATTGGAAGTGTGGAATGTTGTTATTTTTTTTGAATCTGGACATCCTTTTAAGAAAAAGCCTCTTTAGAGGGATTGCATCATTTCTCGGCTTCTTATATAAGACTTCGCAGCACAAACAGGAGTAAAGAGAACATTATATGATTAACAAACAACAGAACAACAGTCTTCTCGATGATGTCTTTCAACTATTACCCAGTCCCATTTCGGTCACAAAAGTCAACGATTCAACTTGTGTCGCAGCCAACCATGCCTTTTTGAAATATTTCGGTCTACGGAGAAAAGACGTTATCGGCAAAAAGTCTTTTGAATTAGGCATGATCAGCCCCGAGACGAAATTGCCTCGTCTGAATAAATTAAGAAAAACCGATGACGTCCAGGATACCACGGTAAAACTCAGGTCGAGAAAAAACAGCGCGCTCGATATGCCCTTTAAGACAAAACGTATCAAGGTCAATGGCCTTTCTTATTATCTTTCCTTGGGAAATGATGTTTCAGTCATGGAATACATCCGAAAAGCCCGGCAGTTTGATACTTTCGTTCAATCACTGGATACGGTTAAAGAAACCGGCATTATTTTTGTCAGCGATTATGATAAAAAAAAACCGTCTGTTGCGTATGCCAACGAAGAAGCACAAAGTGTTTTACAAATCCACGCTGTGAAAAAAATTCTTAAAATGCTTCATGGTCACGATTCCATTTTTTTGAAAACGCCTTCATTCATCTATTTTGTCAGAAATATTCCCTGTCAAGATGATGCACCGTTGAAAATTTTATTTTTAAGACGATTGATGGATGCCACCACCTGCATGACTATGAGGCTGAAAGAATTCAATTTAACATCCAGAGAACGCCAGGTAGCATTGATGGCCGCCTATGGACATTCCAACAGTGTCATTGCTGAAAATCTCGGCATCAGTAATTTCACTGTCAAAGATCATTTAAAAAGGATTTTTAAAATTATCGGTGTCCATAAACGCAATGAGCTTTTTCTCAAACTCATGACTTTGGGTTGATTCGGGAGAAGTATCTTCTTTCCTATTCTCACGGTTTTATTATTTTTTAATTCGTTTCTTGATCTCCTTTCATGGGATCGTTAGAGTCTCATTAAAAAGAAAACTTGACCATAAATTTATAGTTCGTTAAAATTCATTCCCTAAAATCAAAGGAGTTTCTTGCACGGTGAATTTTCCAGAAGTAACCGGTACACTTAACTTATATATTGCTGAAATCAACCGTTTTCCTCTCTTAACGGCAGAAGAGGAATTCAAGTATGCCATGCGCCTGAAAAAGGACAACGATGTGGCCGCTGCGGAAAAACTGATTGTTTCCAACCTGCGGTTTGTCGTCAAGATCGCCCACGAATACCGCAATTACGGCTTCAAACTGGCCGATTTGATCCAGGAAGGCAACGTCGGCCTCATTCACGCCGTCAAAAAATTCGATCCGGAAAAAGGCTATCGCCTGATTTCCTACGCCGTCTGGTGGATTCGCGCCTATATTCAAAACTATCTGATCCGCTCCTGGAGCATCGTCAAAATCGGAACCACGCAGGCGCAGCGCAAGCTCTTTTTCAAGTTAAGCCAGACGAAAAAAGAGCTGGAGACGCTTTCCCAGAAAAATCCGGAATTCAGCGAAATCGCGACGTCGCTGGGCGTCAAGGATTCTGAAGTGGAAGAAATGGATCAGCGCATGGGCTCCCGCGATGTTTCCCTGAACGAAATCATCAACGCAGACAGCACCAATTCCCATCTGGATTTCCTGGCCTATGAAGGAGACAATCAGGAAGACGCGCTGATCAAAAATCAGGAAAGAAGCCTGGTGCAGCGCGATATCGCCGGAGCGCTGGCTCATCTCAATGAAAGAGAAAGCTACATTATTCTCAACCGCGTAATGGCCGATGATCCGAAGACGCTTCAGGAGATTGGCGAAAAATACAATATCTCACGGGAAAGAGCCCGCCAGATCGAAAAGCAGGCCTTGAAGAAAATGCAGTTGGCGCTGCCCTATTTTAATCCGGACAAATAAAGCAATCGGATTATCCGAAATATAAAAAAGGCAGCCTCACGAATGAAACTGCCTTTAAATTTTAATGAATAAATGGATTAAAAGTGGAAATTCAAACCAACGGTAATCATGCTCGTTGAATAATCAATTTCGACTGAATCTTTAAAGTCCGCGCTGGTTGAAAAATAGTGATAAGTTAAATCGGCGGACAACGTTTCATTAATGTCAAAATTCATTCCCGCTAAAACCTGCCAGGCCAAAGCAATATCCCGGTCATCATTGAGATGCAACACATTCGTGCCGTATGTATTTTCAGCCGTATCGGCAAAATCCACACGCGAAAGTCCTATGCCGCCGCCCAGATACGGATGAATTCTGCCGTCCGGGTATTTGGCGACTAAATTAAACAGCAGATTATAAAAATGAACATACGCATCGACATCAACATCATAGCTGAGATATTTTTCCCTGACATGGTCATGGATCTCGGGATTAAAATACAGTGCTTCGGCCTCCACAGCAAGAAACCTGGCAAAAGGCAGCGTGTAGCCTAATTTGACTCCGAGCGTCCATTTATTGTCGATATCGAGATCGAATGTATAATCATCCACTCCAAACTCAAAATCCGATCCCAGTGTGTACCCCCCCGAGAAACCCGCATAAAAAGGAACGGTTTTCTCAGCAAATGAAGTACCGTTCAATACGAATAAGACTGAAAAAACCAACAAAAGGAATTTTACTGAACCGATAATCTTTTTCATACTCCCTCGCGGTCAACCTTTTTTATATATTCTCATATCAGCAATCAGAATATCATTACCCGTTTATTTTTTCAGGACGGTCTGAAAAACAGCCACGATCCGCCGGTTCTGCTGTCTTCCTTCCGCTGTGTCGTTGCTGGCGATTGGTTTTTCCGCGCCGACACCGGTTGCCGAAATCCGGGAAAATTCGACACCGAAATGATCAATCAGATAGGCCCTGATGCTGTTGGCCCGTTCCTGAGATAGACGCACATTATCATCCGGATCACCAACGTTGTCCGTATGACCCACGATCATCACGGTTGATTCCGGATGTTTTTGCATGAAGACAGCCGCGGTTTTCAGCTCCTCATGATATTTGGGTTTGATGTCTGATTTTCCGGTATCAAACTCTACCTTCAGCGCGACGGAGTAAGGCGTGTAAGAACAACCGTCTTTCTGCACCTCTGTATCAGCGGGAGTACCAGGACATTTATCCATATAATCAGCAACGCCATCCCGGTCGGCGTCAGCCGGGCATCCCTCGCTATTAACACTCACATTCGCGGGCGTCCCGGGGCACTGGTCCCGATTGTCGTTCACGCCATCCCGGTCAGAATCCGCGACACAACCGGTGTTATCCACCTCGACACCATAGGCCGTCCCGGGGCATCTGTCAGCGTCGTCCAGAACACCATCTTTGTCCTCATCACCAATCTCTTCCTTAACGACAGGAGCTGAGGCCTTGCGTGCTCCGACGCCGCCAATGCTGTAGCTGATTCCCATGGTGGCCATCAGATCATTATGAATGCTGTGGGGATTGTCGCCGTATTCCTGTTCGTCATCATCGCCGACAGGAAGAACGTGGCGGACATCCGCCCGCAGCGCCAGATTGTCCGTCATAAAATATTTGAAACCGGCGCCGTAATCAACGGCCAGTTTGCTGGGAACGAGTTCATCATCACTTGAGGTGTAATGCGTCGCGCCGATTCCAACGGCTAAAAAAGGCACAAAATCGCTCTTGGGATTGAAATGATAAATCCCTTCGAGAGCGGTCACATACACCCTGTTGGTATCATCCACACTGTCATCCTCAAACTGTGACGGCACATAATTCCAGAACAGCTCCGCCCCGATATTCTCGGTAAAATTATAGCCGACACGCCAACCGATGGTATAATTATTTTTATAGTCCTGGTTCCCCTCAAAAACGTATCCGCCGGCAGAAAGACCCAATGAAAAAGCGCCCTCTCTGACTTCAGCACGCACCACCGAAACTGAAACAAGCAAAAACAACAATACCGCGACTATGCCTAATTTCTTCATAAGACTTTCTCCTATTAACAAATTAATCATTATTCAAAGATCTCTTTTCGTGTAAGGCTTATACCTAAAATTGATAAAATATAAAACATTTTTTTCAGAATCGTCTTGCCATTAAGCTAGTTGCGGCTATCATTCACATTCAATTGCCTCACGGTCTCATTGCATTCTTAACTACATGCTTTTCAATCTTTTAATATTAGGAATCAAGGTGCGGCGCAGACTCTCCACGCGCCGCATGGTGTAAGGCTGCACAGCCCCCCGTTTCAAATCCTTGATCAGAACCAACTTGCCCAGAAATTCCTGATCATCGTTGTTGGTCAGTGGAATTTCCAGTTTCATTAAACCATCCGAGGCATCGTAATCCTGATTTGCTGCGGCAGACTGCTCCGCCCCGGCAACATGATCTTCTTCCTCACTTTGCCATTGCCAAGTTTGCCGGCCACGAACGCATAAAGATGCCTGATCAAAGTGCAGCATTTTCAGCGCCTCGACAGTATTCAACCATAATTCATCCATATCCTGCGCCTTGTTCACCTCGATCTGCATGGAAAGAAAAGAACGGCGTTTCTGACTGATGCCCGCCACATCCGTCATATCCTGAAACCAGCCGTAGAACTTGTCAAAGGCCAGATATTCCAGATAGCCGAGCTTGCGCACCAGCAGAATCATGCCGATGAGCAACACGGCCAGCAGTGAACCGAGCAGCTCCCGGCCTCTGACCGTAATCATCAGAATCGCCAGAACACAGAGCGCCATTGTAATGCCGTAGAAAAGTAACACGACCTTGCGTGACGAAAGCCCCAGATCCAGAAACATATGATGAATGTGACCCTTGTCAGCCTGAAAGATGGATTGACCCCGGATAAAGCGTCGGATGGGCGAAAGAATGGAATCAAAAATAGGCACGCCCAGCGCCAGGAGAGGAATCAGCATCAAGACCCCGACATGGCTTTTCACCGATCCGTGTATGGACAGAAGAGCGATGAGATAGCCGAGAAAATAACTACCGCCGTCGCCCAAAAAAATGGTAGCAGGATTGAAATTATATTTTAGAAAGCCCAGCACCGCCCCCGCCAAGATGACAAAATAATAAGCGGAAAGACTCTCCCCTTTCATTGCGGAAGACACAACCATGACGGCGCTGGTGAAAAAGACAATGCCGGCTGCGAGACCGTCCAGACCGTCAATCAGATTAATCGCGTTGATCAGCAGAAGGAACCAGAAGACCGTCACCGCGTAACTCATCAGCAAATGGAAATGCCAACCCGTAATGCCGAAATAAATCCCCGATATCCTGGCCCCGCCGATAAAAGCGAGCGTAGCCGCCGCAATTTGAAAAAACAGCTTCACCCACGGATTGAGGTGTCGGAAATCGTCCCACAAACCGCAGCACAATACCACACACGCGCCGACATAACCCAGCATTTCATTCGAACTGAATTTATAAGGATGCGATACATTCGAAATCATGGCGATCGCAATAAACGAGGTGATAACAAAAGACAGAAAGACCGCCAGGCCTCCGATGCGTGGAATCGGCTCTGTATGAACTTTGCGTTCCGTCGGAACATCCATGGCGCCAAACCCGATCCCCAGACTCCGCACCATCGGCGTAAAGATAAGCGACAGACTCAACGCGATTACAAAAAGCAAAACTAATGTTGTGATCATCGTCATAATAAGAGCCCTTGATTCAGCCAAAGTGAGGAGAGGAACTCGCTGTACGGAAGAATTTTGATTCCGTCCACCTCACGGCTTCGCTTTTCCAAACAGACGCAAATAAAATTTTTCAATTTATTTTCCTCGCGAATCGCGCGCAGAGATTTGATGTCCTGAGCGAAAACATTTATCCAGAAAATCGTAAAAGATAGCGTGTTGACTATCGAATTTCATACTATATGACGAAATACATGTCAACATTGCGAAACCCGTTTCCGTCTTTATATCATTTCCTTTCCGGCGCGATCGGCGATCGTGCTACAAAAAAAACGTCGTGCTGGTCTCGTATTCACTGGATTGCACACCGACCGGCATCCAGTATTTTTTTCCCGTCATCCTGACCTTCTACCGCCAGGGGAGAAGAAACCTTGAACCTTGAACCTTGAACATTGAACGTAGAACATTGAACTATCTTCCCCTTCAGCCCATGGCAATAAGTTAATAAGTTAACAGCGTCCCCTGAACAACCGCCAGAGGATGAAACGCAAATAATTGAACGGCAGCATCCATTTACCCGTTCCCGGGTATAATGCTTCAATCTCCCGCGGCTTCGGAAAAAATATTTTCATAAACGAATAGAAGATATTTGCTTTTTGATCCAGCACCAGCTTTGACATTTGCATATCCAGGGCGCCGGGATCCTTTCTTTCAATATCCATTCTGAAATAGCGCAACAAAAATTTTGCGGGTTTTTCCGGCAGGACGTCAATCTGTTGACGGAGAATTCTGAATGATTCGAGCCGGCCGTCAGCGAGCCCCCAAAGATCATCAAGCTGTTGAAGCACAATCACAGTGGTTTTAATCATTCCATATTTTCTCAGCGTCCCGACAAAATCCCGCCAGTCGATCACCTGATCATATCTGTAAAAACTCCAGAGGATGTCCACCAGAATTTTCAACTCGCGGAATCCGTGCCGGAAATGATGCATCAGCAGCATAATTACCGTATTCTCCGGCGTCAGAGAATAGCCCTGCCGATCGTTTCCCGTAACACCTTTCCATATTTCAGCCGGAGTCAGGTTAAAATAAAGCGGGTAACCGAAATCCCAGTGAAGCTCAAGCGGTACACGTTTCGCCTCGTGGCTGTAAACCAGGTGATGAAGTCTTTGCGTCACGAAATTCAACGGCAGAGAATCATGTCGCAAAAAACCCGACTCTCCAAGAATTCTGTCCGCTGCCGCCAGATCGCCTGTTGGAATAAGCAGATCGATGTCAGCGGAACTGCGGCAGTTGAGGTCTTCATAAATGGTGCGGGCAATCGTATTGCCTTTGATGATGCAGGCCTTGATGCGCTCGCGGGTAAGTGCGGTAATCACGTCATTCTCGACAGCTTCCTGCCTCATAGAGCGTGCCACCGCCATCAGATACGCATGGTAATTTTTTTCAAGGTATTCATCGATACAGACGTGCAAACCGGTATAATGCTTTTTCAACCTCGCGTAAAAAAGCATTTCCACGCCATGCCGCCGCGCCAGTTCGACACAGTGATCAAACTCTGCTTTACCGATTGATATGTCGGAAACAGCGAAGGGGGATAAAATCTCAGTCAACATTTTATTCACATTCACTATCCTTTAGCCACCAACCACCGATGATAAAATGTCTGTCATCCATTGCTGGTTCAGGCTTGAAGCCTGAATCAGAACATTTCCGAAACATTTCGGAGCCGGCTACAAGCCCGCTCCAGCAACCACTTCCTTTTTGTCATGCCGGTGAAAACCGGCATCCAGTTGTTTTTCTTCCTGGATTCCGGCTAGGACCATGCCGGAATGACGGATATGCTTTTGGCATTGAACATTCAACAAAGAACATTGAACTGTTTCTCGTTCAGCCTTCAGTCTAAAAGTCTTCAGCCTTTTTCTAACCTTGAACGTCGAACTTTTTCTCTAACCACATGCCACATAAACACCGGCGCGGAGACGAACATTCTTTTCCACAGACGTTTCGGTTCCTGCAGAAGCCTGGGCAGCCACTCCAGGCCATGATTCACAAACCAGGAATCCGAATCCCGTTTGACATTCCCCGCATAAAAATCAAACACAGCGCCGACGGCCGCGACAAACTTCACATTCAACCGCACGCGGTTTTCCAGAATGAACTTCTCCTGTTTCGGCGCTGAAAGCCCGACCCACAAAACATCCGGCGCCGCCGTATTCACCGCCTTCACCATCGCGCTTATTTCCACACTGGAATAAACATCCTTGAACGGCGGCGAATATACACCGGCCACCCTGATATTCGGATAATCCTTCATCATCCTTGCGCTGATCAGCGCAAGACTCTTTTCATCCGATCCCAGAAAAAAAACGCGCATCGAACCGGCGCCATTCATCCGCTTATTCAGACCGAAGAAAACATCCGAACCGGTAACCCTTTCCCTGATCGATCCGCCTAAAATACGTGAAGCTAAAACCGCGCCTCCCCCATCCGGCACCAACCAGTCCGCGTCTTTCAATGCCCGCGCGAAAACCCCATCCGCCAGAGCCATAACATATGAATGCGGATTGAAGCACGCCAGCCACGAGCGTTTGCCCGCGCGCAGAGACTGGAAAATTCCATCCGCGCATTCCTCAGCGGTGAAACCATCCACTGCGTATCCTAAAATTTGTTCTTTCATCTCTCGTTTATCTTTTTCCTGAATCCTGACTTGTCGGGGACTTCCCGGAGCGATCGGCAATCTCGCCCTACTAAAAATATCATCCCGGAATGGGGCTGTCGGGGATCCCAAATTCTAGATTCCCGCAAGAAACGTGCGGGAACGACATAGGAGCTTCCTACGTAAACAGCCGATGTGAGGGAACAGCCCATATCCCCGGTGAAGCAATCCGTTTGATTTCATTCCCTGCGTAAATGACCAGTCCCCCGCGCCATCTTTTGCCGATGACGGAGGCAATCTCTTTCAATCCGGTAGTATCCTTGGCGGCCAGCATCTTGCGTGATTTGATTTCCATACCGATAACCCCTGCCGGCGATTCAAGAATAACATCCACTTCCAGACCGGAACGCGTGCGGTAAAAATACAAATCCCCCTCATGTCCCATCGTTTTCATCCACTTCAGCAGCTCAGACACCACCATGGATTCATAGATTGATCCGACAGCCGCTTCCTGCATACCCGATAGATAGCGGAGCAAACCCGTATCCAGCCAGTAAATCTTGGGCGTTTTGATAACGGTACTCGTCAGATTGGAATAATACGGGGGCAGAACAATCGTCTGGTAAGAAAGACGAAGATACTCCAGATAGCGCCGGGCGGTATCGACACTGACGGCGGCATCTCTGGCCAGTTCCGTGTAATTCAACAAACAACCGGAGCGCAGCGCCGCAAGGCGCTGAAACTTCCTGAAAGGCAGCAAATCATCCAGGCGGGCGAGATCCGCCACATCGCGTTCCAGATACGTGTATTCATAATCCTTCAGCCATTGGCGGCGGTCATTCTCAGAGAGCGCCGTCAAAGCCGGCATACCGCCCCACTTCAGCAGGTAATCCTGAGCTCGCTGACGCATCGCGTTTTCATCGTCCAGCAGCACGCCCGGTTGATCGCCCAAAATATCATCACAATGCATCGCGGTAAAGAGACTGTCCACAAGCGGGTCTTTTCTCAGCGGTGTCGCCGAGTCGTTCAGAATTTCACACATCATCAGCGGCCAAAGCTCATAAATCGAAACGCGACCCGCCAGCGTTTCTCTGATCTTCTTCAGGAGAAGAATCTGGCTGGACCCCAATAAAATAGAAAAAGACAGCGCGCCGTCATCAAAAGCGAACTTAACCTTTTCGAAAACGACAGGTTCTTTTTGGGCCTCATCAATGACCGCCGCTCCGATATCGCGAGCCCAGAGAGACGATGAAATACCGCGCACCGCTTCACGATTTTCCGGCGCGTCTAAATTAAGATAACGCAGATTGGAATACCTTGTTTTTGATAAAGTCGTCTTACCGGTCTGGCGCGCACCGGTTAAAAGCACCAGAGACCGCTTATCAGACGGAGGCAGCCTTTTTTCTAAAACACGATATAGCTGTATATTGTTTTTCATTATCGTATAATTTACAGGATTATAATCGATATGTCAATCAAAAATTCATCCCCGAAGCAAAGCGGATGGTTCTGCCGGTTCAGGATTGCATCCTGAATCAGAACATTGCATAAACATTGCGAAGTTCCATAGCGGAAACCGTGTGAAAAAAATGGAGCCGGCAAAATGCCCGCTCCAGCAAAAAGTCTTTTTCTAACCTTGAACGTAGAACTTAGAACATTGAACTTTGGTTTCCCTTCAGCCCACTTTCCTTAACTACTTAAATCTTAAAACTTAACTGTTGAATGCCAAGACATCGTGGACAGTTTTTGTGCCAGGACATCGTGGACACTCAAGGTTAATTAACGCAGTTTGTAATGAAATTCCTCGACCTGGATTTTATCCAGGAAGAGCTTTAATTTTTGTTCTTTGACATTTA
>Ga0209202_1000228_pt1 | contig 54814 bp, 49 predicted proteins | sample AD_UKC032_MetaG_FD_184416 | JGI IMG/M metagenome (GOLD analysis project Ga0209202, IMG submission 184416) | Active sludge microbial communities of municipal wastewater-treating anaerobic digesters from USA - AD_UKC032_MetaG (SPAdes) (version 2) | ecosystem: Engineered > Bioreactor > Anaerobic >... | reverse complement strand
GAATGCGATCTCGACCATTACATGATCGTCGCCGTCGGCGACTTCAATATGGGCGCCATGGAGAACAAGGGGCTCAACATCTTCAACACCAAGTATGTGCTGGCGCGCAGCGATGTCGCCACCGATGTCGATTTCGAGAACATCGACCGCGTCGTCGCCCACGAATATTTCCACAACTGGACGGGCAACCGCGTCACCTGCCGCGACTGGTTCCAGCTGTCGCTCAAGGAAGGCCTGACGGTCTTCCGCGACCAGGAATTCGGCGCCGACCTGCATAACCGCTCGATCGCCCGCATCCGCGAGGTGCGCGGCCTGCGCGCCGGGCAGTTCCCGGAAGACGCCGGGCCGATGTCGCACCCGGTGCGCCCGTCGTCCTTCGTCGAAATCAACAACTTCTACACAGCGACCGTCTATGAAAAGGGCGCCGAAGTCATCCGCATGATCCAGACCCTGATCGGCCGCGAAGGCTTCCGCGCCGGCATGGACGAATACTTCCGACGCCATGACGGGCAGGCCGTCACCTGCGAGGATTTTGTCGCCGCGATGGCCGCCGCCTCGGGCTTCGACTTCACGCAGTTCATGCGCTGGTACAACCAGCCCGGGACGCCGCGTGTTGCGGTCGACGGCCATTTCGATGCCGAAACCAGGACCTACACGCTGACCTGCACGCAAGCCAACCCGCGCGCCTGCGACCAGGCGCCCTACCTGATCCCGGTCCGCGTCGCGTTGTTCTCCGAAGAAGGCGAACTCGTCGCCAACAGCGAGCGCCTGCTGCAACTCACCGCCAACACGCAGTCCTTCGTCTTCAACGACATCGCCGCCGAGCCGACGCCTTCCCTGCTGCGCGATTTCTCGGCGCCGGTCTACCTCGATTTCGCTTACACGCCGGAACAGCTGACCCTGCTGCTGGCGCACGAAAGCGATCCGTTCAACGCCTGGGAAGCCGGCCAGCGCCTGGCCTCGACGCTGATCCTCGACGCCACGGCGGCCATCGCCGGCGGCCGGCAACCGGCCTGGCCGGCGAGCTTCGTCGACGCCGCCCGCCGCCTGCTGCAAACCCAGGCCAGGCGCGGCGCCGCCTTCGTCGCCGAAGCGCTGACCCTGCCCGGCGAAACGACGCTGGCCGAAGCGCTGGACGAAGTCGATCCGGATGCCCTGCACGCCGCCCGCAATGCCCTGCGCCGGCATCTCGCCGAACAGTTGGAAAGCGAATTCGCCGGCCTCTACGCCACGCTGGCCCCGAATGCGCCCTACGCCCCGACCAGCGAACAGGCCGGTCGCCGCGCCCTGCGCAACGTCTGCCTCGGCTACCTGCTCGAACTCGACACCCCGGCCACCCGCCAACTGGCGCTGCAGCAGTTCCGCAACGCCGACAACATGACCGACCAGTTCGCCGCACTGGCGGCGCTGGCCAACGTCAATGCCGCCGACTGCCCGGAACGCGAGACGGCGCTGGCCGACTTCTACGCCCGCTGGCAGCACGAGGCGCTGGTGGTCGACAAGTGGCTGGCCGCGCAATCGACCAGCCGCCGGCCGGACACGCTAGCCACCGTCAAGGCGCTGACCGCCCACCCGGCCTTCGACATCGGCAACCCGAACAAGGTGTATGCGCTGATCCGCGCCTTCGGCGCCAACCTGCCGCGCTTCAACGCCGCCGACGGCAGCGGCTACGCCTTCATCGCCGACCGCATCCTCGACCTGCACGACCGCAACCCGCAGGTCGCCTCGCGTTTGGCCCGCTGCTTCGACCGCTGGAAGAAATTCGACACCGGCCGCCAGGCGCACGCCCGCGCCGCGCTGGAACGCATCCGCGGCCATGAAGGTCTGTCGCGCGACGTGCTGGAGGTCGTGACGCGGGCGTTGGGCAGCGCGTGAAAATCGTCCAGCTCAGCGATCTGCACCTGACCGCCGGCGGCGAACCGCTGTTCGGCAGTTCGCCGCGCGAACGCCTTGAGCTGGCTATCGACAGCATCCTGCAAAGCCATGCCGACGCCGATTTCTGCCTGCTCACCGGCGACCTCGCCGATGCCGGCAGCGATGCCGCCTATGCCGCGCTGGCCGATGCGCTGCGCCGGCTGCCAATGCCGGCCCACCTGCTGCCCGGCAACCACGACAGCCGGGCGGCGCTGCGGCGCCAGTTTCCGCAACTGCCCGCCGACGGCGACTTCATGCAAGCGGCGATCGACACACCAGCCGGGCGCTTCCTGTTGCTCGACACCGTCGAAGCCGGCGCCCCGTGGGGCAGCTACTGTGCGGAACGCCAGGAATGGCTGGCACGGCAACTGGCCGCGGCCGGTGACCTGCCGCTGTATGTCGCCATTCACCACCCGCCGCTGGCGCTCGGCATCCCGTCGATGGACCAGTTCGCGCTGCGCGATGCGGAGGCCTTCTGGGCGGTGATCGCGCCGTACCGGGCGCACATCCGCCACCTCTTTTTCGGCCACCTGCACCGGCCGATCGGCGGCAGCTGGCGCGGTATTCCTTTCTCCTGCATCAGTTCGCCGAACCACCAGGTGGCGCTCGATCTGAAGATGCTGCGCGGCGACGACGTCCCCGGCTGCCGCGAACCGGCCGGTTACGCGGCGATCCTGATCGATGCCGAAAACGTCATCGTGCACCACCAGCAGTTGTTCAACGGCGAAACCAGCTTCTGGCTGTGACGCGGGGATTCAGCAGGTCAGCGCCGCCTTGGCCGGCGCCCACTGCCGGCGGCTGACCGGCAGCTTGTCCGGGACACCGCGCAGCAGCGCCCAGCCGTAGGCCTCGACATCGTCGCCCGCGGCCTTCTCGAAGCCCGCCAGCGCCGCCTTGGCGACAAGCACGGCACGGTGCAGGCGCATGAAGCGCTCGGCGAATTCGCTTTCGAGGTGGGTCAGCGCCTCGTCGAGCAGGTATTCGCGGTCGACGGTACGGGCGGTGACATATTTGGTGTCGGCCTTGAAATAAAGTACCTCGGCGACCGGCACCAGCAGCAGGCGGCCGCGTTCATGGCAGGAAAGGTGGGTGCGCCCGCCGCCGCGCACTTCACGGCCGATGCCGGCGAGCACGGCGGGATCGGGGTGCGGCGTCGCCACGGCCTTTTGCAGCGCAGTCAGCAGGCGCTGGGTACGCACCGGTTTGAGCAGGTAGTCGAGGGCGTTGAGGTCGAAGGCCTGGACCGCGTAATTGTCGTAGGCCGTGGTGAAGATGACCGCCGGCGGCTGCTCGAAAGCGCCAAGATGGCCGGCCAGTTCGATGCCGTCCATGCCCGGCATGCGGATGTCGGCGAGCACGACGTCGACACGCTGCTGGCGCAGGAATTCGAGCGCCGCCAGGCCGTTGCCGGCCTCGCCGACAACCTCGCTCGCGAACTGGACGGCGATGTCGGCCAGCAACTCGCGCAGGCGGGAACGCGCCAGCGGTTCGTCGTCGACCAGGAGGATCTTCAGCGGCTTGTCGTGCGGCATGGCAGGATGATGCGGACCTCGTAGTTATTCTCGCCGGCGTCGATTTCCAGCCGCGCTTCCAGATCGTAATACAGCGCCAGCCGCTCGCGGATGTTAGCGACCGCCATCTGGTTGCCGGCCGCATGCCGCCCCTCGTCGACGGTCGGGTTGGCGATGGCAATGCGCAGTTCGTCCCCGCGCTGATCGATCGCGATGCGCACGACGCCGCCTTCTGGCGCCGGCTCGATACCATGATAGACCGCATTTTCCAGCAACGGCTGCAGCATCAGCGGCGGAATCGGCTGGCTCATGGAAACAGCACCGATTTGCCAGTCGACCGCAAGACGCTCGCCGAGGCGCAGCTTTTCCAGCTCCAGGTATTGCCTGCCAAGCGCGATCTCGTCGGCCAGGCTGACCAGTTCGCCGGGGTCGCGCATGGCGGCGCGAAACAGGTCGGACAAGGCTTCCAGCGCCGCTTCGGCCTGCTGCGGCCGGGCGCGGATCAGCGACAGCACGGCATTCAGCGAATTGAACAGGAAATGCGGGCGGATGCGCGCATTCAGCGCCGCCAGCCGCGCCTCGGTCTGAGCCGGCGAGAAGGCGCGGGCGCGCAGCTCGAAATAGCCGAGCAGCAACATGCTCGCAGCCGCTGCCAGTATGGCCGGCCGCCACGGGTTACCGCCGTCGCCGAAGCCAAGAGACTGCCAGAACAGGTTCTGCGCATAGGCCAGGCCGGCCACCAGCGCCACCACGCCCGCCTGCCCGACGCGCAGCGGCAGCGCGCGCAAGGGGTTGCGCAGGCCGGCCAGCAGCCCGAGCACCAGCAGCAGCAGGGGCTCGACCAGCGCCGCCATTTCGACATAACGCGCCGCCCAATCGGCGACGCTAGGCGACTGGATGAAGGCGACGGCCAGCGCCAGCAGGTTGACGCCGAGCAGCACGCGCAACATCACCCCGAAATTGCGCCAGTCGGGTAGCGGATGCGTTGCCGGAAAGTGCCGTATACTTGTCATTCCTGATGCTTTATCGCTTTGACTGCCCCATTTTATGACATCCAACGCCGCACAATACACTTGGGCCGGACGATTCTCCGAGCCGGTTTCCGATCTCGTCAAACGCTACACCGCTTCGGTCGATTTCGACCGGCGGATGTGGCGCCAAGACATCCGCGGCTCGCTGGCGCACGCCCGGATGCTGGCGAAGCAGGGCATCATCGGCGCCGGCGACCTGGCCGACATCGAGCGCGGCATGGACGCCGTGACCCGCGAGATCGAGTCCGGCGAATTCACCTGGTCGCTCGATCTGGAAGACGTGCACCTGAATATCGAGAAGCGCCTGACCGCGCTCGTCGGCGACGCCGGCAAGCGCCTGCACACCGGCCGCTCGCGCAATGACCAAGTGGCAACCGACATCCGCCTCTACCTGCGCGATGCGATCGACGACATCCTGGCGCTGATCAAGGCCTTCCGTTCGGCGTTGATCGACCTCGCCGAGAAGGAAGCGGCGACGCCGATGCCCGGTTTCACGCATTTGCAGGTGGCGCAGCCGGTCACCTTCGGCCACCACGTGCTGGCCTACTTCGAGATGTTCGGCCGCGACGCCGAGCGCTTCGCCGACTGCCGCAAGCGCGTCAATCGCCTGCCGCTTGGTGCCGCCGCGCTGGCCGGAACCACCTACCCGATCGACCGCGAATTCGTCGCCGCCGAACTGGGCTTCGAAGGCGTCTGCGAAAACTCGCTCGATGCCGTTTCGGATCGCGACTTCGCCATCGAATTCACCGCCGCCTGCGGGCTCCTGATGATGCACATCAGCCGCCTGTCGGAAGAGCTGGTCATGTGGATGAGCCCGCGCGTCGGCTTCATCCAGATTGCCGACCGCTTCTGCACCGGCTCCTCGATCATGCCGCAGAAGAAGAACCCGGACGTGCCGGAACTGGCGCGCGGCAAGACCGGCCGCGTCTATGGCCAGCTGATGAGCCTGTTGACCCTGATGAAGTCGCAGCCGCTGGCCTACAACAAGGACAATCAGGAAGACAAGGAACCGCTGTTCGACGCCGTCGACACCGTCACCGACACGCTGCGCATCTTCGCCGACATGGCCGGTGGCATCACCGTCCGCGCCGACAATATGCAGGCGGCGCTGACCCAGGGCTTCGCCACCGCCACCGACCTCGCCGACTACCTGGTCAAGAAGGGCCTGCCCTTCCGCGACGCGCACGAAGCGGTCGGCCACGCCGTCAAGGCCGCCGAAGCCAAGGGCGTCGATCTGCCGCAACTGTCGCTCGAAGAACTTCGTGCCTTCTGCCCGGAGGTGGAAAACGACGTTTTTTCGGTGTTGACCGTGGAAGGCTCGCTGGCCAGTCGCAACCACGTCGGCGGAACCGCCCCCGGGCAGGTGCGGGCGGCAATCGCGCGGGCGCGCCAGCGCCTCTGAGCGATGAAAAAAAAGCTCGGCAAATACGAACTGATCCGCAAACTCGGCGAGGGTGCGACGAGCACCGTCTATCTCGGGCGCGACCCCTTCGCCCAACGCGATGTGGCGATCAAGGTGGCCAGTCCGGGCATCCTGCGTGACCCGGAAAAGGGCAAGCTGTACAGCAACCTGTTCCTCAACGAGGCCTCGCTGATCGGCAAGCTCAACCATCCGCACATCGTGCAGATCTACGACGCCGTCGTCGCCGAGGACATCTGCTACATCGTCATGGAGTATGTCGCCGGCGGCACGCTCGAGGCACACGCCACGCCCGGCAGCCTGCTGCCGGTCGACCGGGTCATCGAGCTGATATTCAAATGCACGCGGGCACTCGATTTCGCCTACCGCCTCGGCGTCACGCACCGCGACATCAAGCCGGCCAACATCCTGCTCGCCGGCCCGGCCGACATCAAGATCTCCGATTTCGGCGCCGCCATCACCAATACGCGCAGCGACCGCACGCTGGTCTCCGGCGTTGGCTCACCCGCCTACATGTCGCCGCAGCAGGTGCAGGAACGGACGCTCGATCATCGCACCGACATCTATTCGCTGGGCGTCGTCATGCATCAACTGTTGACCGGCATGCTGCCCTTCTCGGCCAACAGCGACTACAACATGATCTACCAGATCGTGAATGGCGCGCCAGCCAGGCCCTCGGCGCAACGTGCCGATCTGCCCGCAGTGCTTGATGAAATCGTCGGCCGCGCGATGGCCAGGGAACTCGATGCCCGTTATCCGACCTGGCAGGCGTTCGCCCACGACCTGGCGCAGGCGGTGCGCAACGGACAGCTGAGAACACCGCGCGACGAATTCGCCGAGACCGAAAAATTCGCCAACCTGCGCGCCCTGCCCTTTTTTGCCGACTTCACCGATGTCGAGATCTGGGAAGCGGTGCGCTTCGCCGACTGGCAAAAGCTTGAACCGGGCACGTTGATCATGCGCGATGGCGAAGCGGGGAATTTTTTCTGTTTTGTCGTCGCCGGCGAACTCACGGTGCGCAAGGGCGGAATGAATATCTCGACGCTGACCGCCGGTGACTGCTTTGGCGAGATGGCCATCATCAGCCGGCACGGACACATGCGCAGTGCCGATGTGGTCGCCAAAAGCGATGCCCGGATCATCCTTATTCGCGGCGAAGCCCTGGAAAAGTCATCGGATTCCTGCCGGATGCACTTCTACCAGGGCTTTCTGGATGTCCTCGCCGCCCGCCTGGCCACCTCGACCGAGCGGATAGCCGGGGTCTAGCTTCCGCCAGCCGGCAGCGAAGCCTCGGCTTCGTTTGCCGACTCGTACAGATGCGGCGCCATGCTCCCCTTTTCCAGTGCCTCACCCAGCTTCACGCGCAGGAAGGTGTTCGAGGTATAGCGCGTCACCTCATGGTAATGGCGACTGACCACCCCCTTGACCATGGCGATGTAGTCTTCCACGAGCTCCGGCAGGATGGCGAAACGGTCGTAATTCACGATGGCGTAGACCTTGTGGCCGACCGGCTGCAGGCATTCGTCCACCGCCCGTTCGATGCGGTCGATATCGTCCTGGCTGCGCACGCTCAATCCCTCGAAATTGAGGAAGAAAAGATTCTTCCCGGCATCGTAATGCAGGCGCTCGGCCATCGGGATTTCCAGAATCTGCGCCCGGATCTTCATCGGCTCGTCCTGGAAAATCCGGCTGTCCATCAGTGCCGGCTCGGCATGCATGATCGGCCTGAAATCCATCTTGTCGAGGATGTCCTTCTGCAAATCGACCCCCGGTGCGATCTCGACCAGTTCCAGGCCTTCGGCGCACAACCGGAAGACGCAACGCTCGGTCACGTAGAGCACCGTCTTGCCCCACTTGGCAGCCTGCGGGCCACTGAAGGTGCGGTGCTCGACTTCCTCGACGAATTTCTTCGCCTTGCCGTCCTCCAGAATGAGCAGTTTTCCGGCGTCGACCGCAACATCCAGGTTGCCGGCGGTAAAGGTACCGACGAACACCACCTTCTTGGCATTCTGCGAAATGTTGATGAAGCCGCCGGCACCGGCCAGGCGCGGGCCGAACTTCGAGACGTTCAGGTTGCCCTGCTTGTCGGCCTGCGCCAGCCCGAGGAAGGCGATGTCGAGGCCGCCGCCATCGTAGAAGTCGAACTGGCTGGGCTGGTCGATGATCGCCTGGGCATTGGTCGCCGCACCAAAGCTGAGGCCGCCGGCCGGCACGCCGCCGATGACGCCGGGTTCGGCGGTCAGCGTCATCAGGTCGATGATCTGCTCCTCCGCCGCGACGTTGGCGACCCCTTCCGGCATGCCGATGCCGAGGTTGACCACGGCATTCGCCTTCAACTCGAGCGCCGCCCGGCGCGCGATGATCTTGCGCTCGCTCATCGGCATCGCGGCGATCGCCGACATCGGCACCTTGATCTCGCCGGCAAAAGCCGCGCTGTACGGTTCGGCGAAGGTCTGCAGGTGGTACTCCGGCTTCTCGGCGACCACGACGCAGTCGACAAGGATGCCGGGAATCTTGACCTGGCGCGGGTTCAGCGTGCCGCGTTCGGCGATGCGCTCGACCTGGACGATGACGGTGCCGCCGGAGTTGCGCGTCGCCATCGCGATGGCCTGCGCTTCCAGCGTCAGCGCCTCCTTCTCCATCGTGATGTTGCCGTCGGGATCGGCGGTGGTGCCGCGAATGATGCCGACGTTGATCGGGAAGGCCTTGTAAAACAGGTATTCCTCGCCGTCGATTTCCATCAGGCGGACGACATCGGTGGTGGTCTTCTCGTTCAGCTTGCCGCCGCCGAAACGCGGATCGACGAAAGTGCCGAGGCCGACCCGCGTGATGGTGCCCGGCTTGCCGGCGGCGATGTCGCGAAAGAGGTGGGTGATGACGCCCTGCGGCAGGTTGTAGGCCTCGATCCGGTTGGCGACCGCCAGTTGCTGCAGCTTGGGCACCAGCCCCCAGTGGCCGCCGAGCACCTTGCCGACCAGGCCGTCATGGCCGAAGTGGTTGAGTCCGCGCTCCTTGCCATCGCCCTGCCCGGCGGCATAGACGAGGGTCAGGTTGCGCGGGCTGCCGAGGCCATGCACATCGGCCTCTTCGCCCTCGAGAAACAGCTCCTCGAGGGCAACGGCAATATTTTCGGCAAAGCCGATGCCGACAAAGCCGCCGGTGGCGACCGTATCGCCGTCACGGATCAGGCGCACCGCCTCGCGCGCGCTGACGACCTTGCCGGTGTCCGAGGCACGCAGCGATGCGGCCGGGTGTTTTACGTTAGGCATATCTTGTCTCCTGGAAATTCAACGGTCTCTGCGGACGGTCAAACGATGCCGGTCAGGTAGAACGTGGCGATCACCACGAACACGGCCAGCGTCTTGATGCAGGTAATCGCGAAGATGTCCTTGTAGGACTGGCGATGGGTCAGGCCGGTCACCGCCAGCAGCGTAATGACCGCGCCGTTGTGCGGCAGGGTATCCATGCCGCCGGACGCCATCGACGCCACGCGGTGGAAGACTTCCAGCGGAATTCCCGCAGAATGGGCATTCTCGATGAAGGTTTCCGACATCGCCGCCAAAGCGATCCCCATTCCGCCCGAAGCCGAGCCGGTAATGCCGGCGAGCACGGTGACGGTGATCGCTTCATTGACCAGCGGGTTCGGAATGGCGCGCAGTGCATCGGCGATCACCAGGAAACCCGGCAGCGCGGCGATGACGGCACCGAAGCCGTACTCGGAAGCGGTATTCATGGTGGCGAGCAGGGCGCCGCCGATGGCCGTCTTGGTGCCCTCGGCGAATTTCTCCATGACCGTCCGCCCGGCAAAGACGAAGACCGTGGCGATACCCACCAGCAACGCGCCCTCGACCGCCCAGATGGCGGCGATGGCCTTGGTCTGCTGGACCACCGGCGCCGCCTTGCCGATCACTGCCGGAATGAACGAAACCGACTCGCCGTAGATCTGCGGAATCATGACCGTGAACACCTTGTTCATGACCCCGACCATGACCAGCGGCAGGATGGCGATCAGCGGGTGCGCCAGCTTCTCGTGCTCGAAGGCTTCCGGTTCGTTGATCAGGTTGGTGCCGTAGCCCTCGCCGGCCGTCGCCGCCTTGCGCCGCTGCCATTCGAGGTAGGCCATGCCAACGATGAAAATGAAGATGGCGCCGATGATGCCGAGCATGGGCGCCGCATAGATGTTGGTCTTGAAGAAGGTGGTCGGGATGATGTTCTGGATCTGCGGCGTGCCGGGCAACGCATCCATCGTGAAGGTGAAGGCGCCGAGCGCGATGGTGCCCGGAATCAGCCGTTTCGGGATGCCGCTCGCCTTGAACATTTCAGCGGCGAACGGATAGACCGCAAAGACCACGACGAACAGCGACACCCCGCCGTAGGTCAGGATCGCGCAGACCAGCACGATCGAGAGCATGGCGCGCTCGCGGCCGATCAGGTTGATCACCGAGGCAACGATGGACTTGGAAAATCCGGACAGTTCGATGACCTTGCCGAACACTGCCCCGAGCAGGAAGACCGGGAAGTAGTTCTTGACGAAGGCCACCATCTTGTCCATGAACAGGCCGGTGAACATCGGTGCAACCAGCGACGGGTCGGTAAACAGCACGGCGCCGAGCGCCGCGACCGGCGCGAAGAGAATGACGCTGTACCCGCGGTAAGCGACGAACATCAGGAAGCAGAGCGCTCCCAAAACAATCACGAAATCCATTTCCTAGCCTCCATATACTTCTTATTGGCGGGGAGGCCGGTCATCCGCCAGGCGGCGCACCGGAAACCCCAGGTTGCTGACGGCTGTTGCTGAATCCAGATGTATTACAGCTAGCCCGTAGTGGCGGATCGGTCACGGGAGGCCACAGTTTGCGCCAATGAAATGGCATGACGCAACTACCCGGCCGCACATATTTCGCGAGGCCGTCGGTACGGCGAAAAAACCATTCCAGGACTCCCGCAAGGCGAACCTTGCCGTCCGCCTAATAGCACGGTCCGCGCCAGAATGTTTAACGCGTTGAACTATCAGTAATTTCGTGCATTTTCCGGTGTCGACCGCAACCGGCGGCTGTCTGCCGCCGCGGACAACGTGTCCGGAAGGCCGGACAGTTCAAACTGCCGGAACGTCGAGCCCGAGCGCCGCGATCTTCTCGTAAAGCGCGGCGCGCGAAATGCCGAGCAGCTTCGCGGCCTGCGACTTGTTGCCCTGGGTCGAACGCAGCGCATGGCGAATCGCTTCCCGCTCGGCCCCGGCCACCGTCTCGGCGAACGCCAGCGGCGCCGCGGCGGGCGGCACGGCGCGGCCGGCCGGCAATACCCGCTCGATGTCGGCCACCTGGAGCACGATGCTGTCGGACATCAGGACAGCGCGCTCCAGCACATTGGACAACTCGCGCACATTGCCCGGCCAGTCGTGGCGGCGCAGGCATTCGAGCGCCGTCGGGCCGATCTCGCAGGGCGGCATGCCGTGCCGGCGGGCGACCTCTTCGAGGAGATATTCGGCCAGCGGCTGGATGTCGTCGAAGCGCTCGCGCAACGGCGGCGTGCGCAAGGTGATGACGTTGAGCCGGTAATAGAGGTCGGCGCGAAACTCGCCGGCCGCCACCATCGCTTCAAGATCCCGGCTGGTCGCCGCGATGACCCGCACGTCGACACGCGTCAGCTGGTTGGAGCCGACCGGTTCGAATTCCTGCTCCTGCAGTGTGCGCAGCAATTTGGCCTGAAGCGCCAGCGACATGTCGCCGACCTCGTCGAGGAAGAGCGTGCCGCCGTCGGCCAGCTTGAACTTGCCGTCGCGCCCCCGCCGGTCGGCGCCGGTGAAGGCGCCGGGCGCCACGCCGAAGAACTCGGCTTCGAGCAGCGTTTCCGGCACGGCGGCGAGGTTGACCGCAACGAACGGCGCCAGGGTGCGCGGACTCGCCGCGTGGATCGCCTGGGCCAGCAGTTCCTTGCCCGTGCCGGTCTCGCCGAGGATCAGGACCGGCGACGCGAGGCGCGCCGCGCGCCGCGCCAGATGCTTGAGCGCGACGCAGGCCGGGCCGCCGCCGAGAAAGCTGGAAAAGGTGTAGCGCGTCCGGCGCGCCTCCATCAGCTGGCGCTCGGTCTCGGCCAGATCGGCGCGCAGGCGCTGGTAGCGAGCCACCACCGGCGTCAGGTGACGCGGGTCGTCGTAGAGCACGATCCCGACCGCTCCCACCACGATCCCGTCGTCGTCGCGCAAGGGCAGGCGGGTGACGACGAAGGATTCGGCACCGAAATCCATGATGTCGAGCATGATCGGGCGGCCACTCTCGACCACCAGGCGCATCTGGCTGTTCGGAATCACCTCCTCGATCGGCCGGCCGATCGCCGCCGCCGGATCGGCGATACGCAGGCGCACCGGATAGCGGTCGCTCATCCAGACCAGGCGCGCCTGGGCATCGACAATCAGCGCGCCTTCGCAGATATCCGCGAAGTACTTGAGCAGCGACCGGTTGGCCAGTTCGCGCAGATCCAGGTCGCCCGGGCGACTCACCGGATGCTCCTCCGGCCGACCTGGCGGAAAGTATCCGTGCCCGCCCCGGGCGGCCACACGGGGACCATCATCCTGTCCATCGACATCAGGAGGCACAAGGCTCCCGGGATAATCAAAAAATCCATTTTTTGTCTCCTGACGGCTGTTGCCGAAACCCTGACCGCTTGCAACCTGCCCGTGACGAACGGGTGCTTGGGATGGCGCAGTTTGCGCCAACAGAACGGCATCAAGCAACTGCCGGACGACACATTTTTCAGCTTGCCGGCAGCCGCCAAGCTGACAGCAGCGCGCCCAAATGCAGAAGGGCCGGCAAGCACCGGCCCTTCGTGATTGCTACCGCAGGGTTTCAGAACACTGCCGGCACGACCTTGTACGGGTAATCCGGTTCCTTGTAGCCTTCCGGCTTCTGCCGCTTGGGCAGAACGATCTTGGGCCGCTTGATCTCCTCGTAGGGAATCTTGCTCAGGAAGTGGGTGATGATATTGAGGCGCACCCGCTTCTTGTCGTTGGACTGCCCGACGTACCACGGCGCCCACGGCGTGTCGGTCTTCTCGAACATCTCGTCGCGCGCCCGCGAGTAGTCGTACCAGCGGCTGTACGACTTGAGGTCCATCGGCGACAGTTTCCAGATCTTGCGCCCGTCGTCGATGCGCTGGGTCAGCCTTCGCGTCTGCTCTTCCGGGCTGACTTCCAGCCAGTATTTGAGCAGGATGATTCCGGATTCAATCATCAGTTTTTCGAAACTGGGCACCACACTCAGGAAACGGCTGGCCTGTTCATCCGTGCAAAAGCCCATGACCCGCTCGACGCCGGCCCGGTTGTACCAACTGCGGTCGAAGATGACGACTTCGCCGGCAGCAGGAAAGTGCTGCATGTAGCGCTGCGCGTACATCTGCGTTTTTTCGCGCTCGGTCGGCGACGGCAGGGCGACGACACGGAACACCCGCGGGCTGACCCGCTCGGTAATCGCCTTGATCGTGCCGCCCTTGCCGGCGCCATCGCGCCCCTCGAAAACGATACAGACCTTCAAGCCCTTGGCGACCACCCATTCCTGCAGCTTGACCAGTTCGACATGCAGCTTTTCCAGCTGCTTGTCGTATTCCTTGGCACTCAGTTTTTCGTCAACCGGTTTGTCCTGCTTCTTGACTGCGCTCTTCTTGCTCATCCCAATCTCCTCCCATATAACCACGACTCATACTATAGACCCGTGGCAGCGCAATGTTCAGCGCAAATATTCCCGACTGATCTGCCGGAACACGTCCGTACCCGCCTTGTGCAGCCATTCAAACGCCACCATCTCGCGCGAAACGATCTGGCACCCTGCCTGGCGCAAGCGCTCCAGGGCCAGCGCCTTGTCCGTGGGGCGGCGCGAACCCACTGCCTCGGCCACGATGAAGACCTCCTTGCCGCAAGCCAGCAGGTCAAGTGCCGTTTGCAAAACGCAGACGTGCGTCTCGGTGCCGGTCAGCACGATCTGACGGCGCGAGAATGCCGGCAGCGCCTGCAGGCAGCCATCGGCCACCGCCGAGAAACAGATCTTCTCGACCACATTCTGCTCGGGGACAAGCGCCGTCAGCGCCGGCGCCATTGGCCCCAGCCCGGTCGGGTACTGCACCGTCGCCGCCACCGGCACATCCAGGCGCTGTGCGACCTCGACCAGCCACAGATTGTGACGAAGCACCGCGTCGATCTCGTGGATGGCCGGGGCCAGACGCTCCTGGAGGTCGATCAGCAACAACATCGACTGGCTGGACTTGATCAGCATGAAACTTCTCCTGTTTTTTCGAATGGGAACCGCTAATTGACCAGCGCCGCCTCGATTTCGCCGAAGGTGCGGGCAAGGTCGAAAGACTGGACCGGGATGCCCAGCAGCCGGCCGATCTGTGTCGCCGAGAAGACGCCGCGCACGCGCGGCCCGCCACTCGCCGGATCGCTGTCCTCGACCAGGATATGCTGGCGCCCAAGGCGCTTCAAGCCGTCAAGAATATCGACGACCCGCGCGTTCATCACGTCGTTCAGTGTCAACGCATCGATGTCGGCGACCGCACACATCAGGTCCTTCACCGTCAGGTCGCCATGCTGCACCCCGCGCCCCTGGACGATCTGCATCGGCTTTTCACCTAGCGTATCGCGCGCCGTGATCAGCCCGTCCAGCCGGCCGCCTTCGCCGATCACCAGCAAGAGGCGAACACCGCGCGCGATCATTGTCGAATTGGCGAGCGCCAGCGAGGCACCGGCGCCGATGGTCACCGCGCTGGTGCGCGCAAAGTCGGTCATCGCCTCGATGGCCGGCGACTCGGGCCCAATCAGGGTGTAGGTTCCGGAGACGCACAGCACCGCTGCAGGGGAAATCTTGTGGGTACGTACTTTGGCCGCAATCGTCATGGCTCACTCCTCCTCAGAATGGTTGTCCAACAGGCATTTCGACAGGCTGAACGGAGCACTCGTTCTGGACACCGGCTCCCGTTTCTCAGAGTATTGGACGCTACGCGCGGCTTTGCAATATCACCGCGGGTAAACCCTGAGTGGCGAACAGCCGCAACGCGCAGGAAAATAAAAAAGCCACCCGACAGCGGATGGCTTTTTTCGTTATTCGATGGTGGAGACGGGCGGGATCGAACCGCCGACCTATTGATTGCGAACCAATCGCTCTCCCAACTGAGCTACGCCCCCACGAAGCACGGATTCTATATCACAGCGTTTCGCTTATCAAAGTGCTCGTTGCTGCGTGGAACGCAATGGCGCAGAAGGAACTCCTAGCTGCGAGGCGCTTGAACGGGAAACATCAACGGAGAAAATCATGGCAAATCAATGCGACATCGGAAGCCGGAAATGCCGGCCGTGCGAAGGTGGCGTTCCGGCGCTGGATGAAACGGCGGCGCGCGAATATCTGGCTACGCTCGATGGCTGGAAACTGGCCGGCAAGGGCATCGAGAAAACCTGGCGCTTCGCCAACCACCACGAGGCCATCGCCTTCGTCAATGCGGTGGCGTGGGTGTCGCACCGCGAAAATCATCATCCCGAGCTGACCGTCGGTTACGCAGACTGCCGGGTAAGCTACTGGACACATGCGGTCGGTGGGCTGACCGAGAATGACTTCATCTGCGCCGCCAAGGTAGACCGGCTGGTTTCCCTCTGATCAGGACTGGCCGGACCCGGCGATCGCGCGCCGCAAGCGGTCGGCGACTGCCGCCCACTCCGCGACATCGGGCAGCGCTTCGACGGCGATCAGGCTGACGCCGGCCTGATCCATGGCGCGCAGGGTGGCGTAGAGATCGTGCGCATAGCCGACCGGGTCGGCCGGCAGCATGCGCCAGAGATGCGGCATGCCGGCCTGCGGCGGCTGGCTATGGCCGATGACGCCGCAGCGGTCGCCCTTGTGGCGCTGGGCATTGAGGAAATCGAGCAGGCGCCCGCCAGCCACCAGGCGCATCGGCGTTTGCGGCGCATAGTGGGCCGCCAGCGAACCGGACACGCGCGGCGCGCCGGTGGCGGTTTCGAGCGCCGGGCAACGGCCGAGAACCGCTTCGAGATGCGCCGGCGAAATGTGCCCCGGACGCAGGACGACCGGTTCGCCACGCGAACAGTCGACGATGGTCGACTCGATGCCGACCTTGCACGGTCCACCGTCGAGAATGAGCGAAATCCGGTCGCCGAGTTCTTCCTGCACATGCGCCGCCGTGGTCGGGCTGATGCGGCCAAAGCGGTTGGCCGACGGCGCGGCAATGCCGGCATGGGCGCCCCTGGCAGTCGCAAAGCGGCGCAAGAGTTCGAGCGCGACCGGATGGCCAGGCACGCGCAGGCCGACCGTGTCCTGGCCGCCAGTGACGGCGTCGGGCACCCAGCTCTGCTTTTTCAGGATCAGGGTCAGCGGGCCGGGCCAGAAGGTTTCCATCAGCTCCCAGGCAACGGCGGGAACCTGCTCGGCCCAGTGGTCGACGGCGTCGTGGCCGGCAACATGGACGATCAGCGGATGATCGGCGGGGCGGCCCTTGGCGGCGAAGATCTTGGCGACAGCCGCCGGGTTGGCGGCATCCGCCCCCAGGCCGTAGACCGTTTCGGTCGGGAAGGCGACCAGTTCGCCAGCGCGCAGCAATTCGACCGCACGCGCGAAATCGGCTGCCGACGGAATCATTCGTCCTTGATACCGATGGCGGCGCGTGCGGCCAGCGCGGCTTCCTGCACCCTGGCGGCATCCTCGCCGAGCACCGTGAAGTGCCCCATCTTGCGGCCAGGACGGGCATGGTGCTTGCCGTAGAGGTGCAGCTTCAGGTTGGGAATGGCATGCAGCTTCGCCCAGTCCGGCTCATGGTAGTGCTCACCGTCGTACCAGAGATCGCCCAACAGATTGACCATGACCGCCGCCGAATGCGCGCGCGCCTCGCCCAGCGGCAGGCCGCAGAGGGCGCGCACCTGTTGTTCGAACTGGTCGGTAACGCAGGCGTCGATGGTGTAGTGGCCGCTGTTGTGCGGACGCGGCGCCATTTCATTGACGATCAGCCGGCCGCGGCTGACGAAGAACTCGACGCCCATGGTGCCGATGTAGCCGAGCTTTTCGGCGATGCGCGCGGCGACCTCCTCGGCGTCGCTCTTGACGCAAGCGGTGGTGCGCGCCGGCACGATGGAGACATCGAGGATGCCTTGGGTGTGACGGTTCTCGCCGGTCGGGAAGCAGCGGACATTGCCCTGCTCGTCGCGCGCCAGCACGACGGAGACTTCGTAATCGAGCGCCAGACGCTGTTCCAGAACGCAGTGCTCGCCCTTGAAATGGCCGAAGGCGACTAGGGCTTCTTCACGGTTGTTGACCGTGGCCTGTCCTTTGCCGTCGTAACCGAAGCGGGCGACCTTGAGTATGCCAGGGAAGAGTTCGACGGGTGCGTTTTTAAGGTCGTTTTCCGTGTTGACCGCGATAAACGGGCCGTGCGGGAAACCGTGGTCACGCAGGAAGCTTTTCTCGACGATGCGGTTCTGGCAGACGGCGACCGCCGCCGCCGAAGGACGCACCGGCACGAACTTGGCGAGGTAGTCGAGCGTGCCCGCCGGGACGTTCTCGAATTCGGTGGTGATCGCCGCGCAGCCCTGGGCGAATTCATCAAGCACAGCATAGTCGTCGTAGGCGACGCAGAAATGGCGCTCGGCAATGCGGCCGGCCGGGGAATTCTTGTCCGGGTCGAGCACCCAGACCTGATAGCCCAGTTCGTGGGCGGCCGTCACGAAGAAGCGGCCGAGCTGGCCGCCCCCGAGCATACCCAGCGTGGCGGGCGGGAGAATCATCGTCGCCGACATCAGACTTCGGGCAGTTTCATGGCGAGGACTTTCTCGGCCTGGACCCGGCGGAAGGTCTGCAGCCGGGCGTTCAGTTCCGCATCCTCGTTGGCCAGCATGGCGACCGCGAACAGCGCGGCATTGGCCGCGCCGGCCTCGCCGATGGCGAAGGTGGCAACCGGAATGCCCTTGGGCATCTGGACGATGGAATGCAGCGAATCGACGCCGGACAACGCTTTCGATTGCACCGGCACGCCGAGCACCGGCACCGTGGTCTTGGCGGCCAGCATGCCCGGCAGGTGGGCAGCGCCGCCAGCGCCGGCGATGATCGCCTTGAGGCCGCGCGCGCTGGCGGCTTCGGCATATTCGAAGAGCAGGTCCGGCGTGCGGTGGGCGGAGACGACGCGGGCTTCGAAGGCGACACCGAAATCCTTGAGGATGACGGCGGCGGCCTGCATGGTCGGCCAGTCGGAATCGGAGCCCATGACGACGCCGACGGAGATTTTCTTGTCGCTCATTTAGATACCTGCCTTGCGTTCGGCGGCCTCGATGGTGTTGGCCAGCAGCATGGTGATGGTCATCGGCCCGACGCCGCCCGGCACCGGCGTGATCTGGCCGGCGACTTCGCGGCAGCCATCAAAGTCGACGTCGCCGCACAGCTTGCCCGCATCTGGCCCATCTTGCAGGCGATTGATGCCAACATCGATGACGACGGCGCCCGGCTTGACCATGTCGGCGGTGACGAACTTTGGCTTGCCGACGGCGGCGACCAGGATGTCGGCGCGGCGGGTGTGGCCCGCAAGGTCCCTGGTGCGCGAATTGCATACGGTGACCGTGGCGCCGGCGTTGATCAGCAGCAGCGCCATCGGCTTGCCGACGATGTTGGAGCGGCCGATGATGACCGCTTCCTTGCCGCTCAGGTCAACATTGCCCTGCTCGAACATCTTCATAACGCCGTAGGGGGTGCAGGGAATGAAGCGCGGGTTGCCCTGGGCCAGCGCGCCAACGTTCTCGGCATGAAAGCCGTCGACATCCTTGTCGACGGCAATCGCTTCGAGCACGGCTTCTTCGTTGAAATGTTTCGGCAGCGGCAATTGCACCAGGATGCCGTGGATGGCTGGGTCGGCGTTCAGCTCGGCGATCTTTTTGAGCACGATTTCCGGGTCGACCGCAGCATCGTAGGTAATCTTCTCGGAGTGCATGCCGATGGCCAGGCAGCCATTGACCTTGTTGCGCACGTAAACCTCGGAGGCCGGATCGGCCCCAACCAGAATGACCACCAGGCCTGGCTTGTGGCCCTTGGCCGTCAGCGCATCCACGCGCGCCTTGAAGCTCTGGCGCAGTTCCTCGGCCAGGGCCTTGCCGTCGATAATTTGTGCCGTCATCGTCGCATCCAACAAAAAGAAAGGGGAAAGGCGGCGGCCTTTCCCTTTGAATTGGTGCGTATTTTAACAGATTAAGCCAGCGCGGCTGCCGCTTCGCCGACCGCCGCCCGTCCGGCTTCGAAAGCGCGGCGGTTGAGTTTGACCAGCTTCTCGCCCTTGCGCTGGAAACGCTTGAGCACGCAATCGAGCAGCGTCTCGGCCGGGAACGGCAGGTGGTCGGCGATGGCGCCGAGCATGACCGTGTTGCCGAGACGGATGTCACCGAGCTCCTGCGCGATCGAGGTGGCGTCGAAGGCGACGACCTTATTGCCGGTTTTCCTGATTTCGCCCAGCGGATCTGCCGGGTAATCGAACAGTCCGAGTTCGACGACCGGCGGCACCAGGCGGGCGGTATTCATCAGCGTGATGCCATCCGGCTTGAGCATGTGCTGCCAGCGCATCGCCTCAGCCGACTCGAAGCCAAGCAGCACGTCGGCGGTGCCCGGGGTGATCTGCGGCGACAGCACGCGCTGGCCGAAGCGCAGGTGCGACGACACCACGCCGCCACGCTGTGCCATGCCGGCGACTTCGGTCTTCTTGGCGTCGTGGCCCATGGCGATGGCGGCTTCGGCCAGGATTTCGGTGGCAGTCATGACACCCTGACCGCCGATGCCGACGACGAGGATATTGGTGTTTTCGCTCATCTCAGGCCCCGCATCCTTTGCCGACCAGCTTGATCGGCGAAACCGGCACATGATGGACGATGGCGTTCGGCGCACAGGGCTGGACGCAGAGGCCGCAGCCGGTACACACCGAAGTTTCGATGCGGACGAAGGCGAGATCGACCTCGCGCCCGCTCGCCTTCACTTCCTTGCGACGGCGCGTGACATGGATGGCCGGACAGCCGACGTCGATGCAGTTGCCGCAGCCGGTGCACTTGTCGTCGATGACCTCGAAGGGCTTCAGCTTGTGGTAGTCCTTGATCAGCACGCAGGGCTGGTCGGTGATGATGACCGACACCTCCGGCACCTTCACTTCCTCGCGGATGGTCTTGAACAGCACCGGCAGCTCGTACGGATTCACGGTATGGATGCGCTCTTCCTTGACGCCCAGCGCGCTCACCAGCTTGGCGAAATCGACGCGCGGCGCGGCATCACCGTAGATGTCGCGACCATTACCCGGATTGTCCTGGCCACCGGTCATGCCGACGGCGCGGTTGTCGAGCAGCAACACGGTGACGTTGCCCTTGTTGTAGACCATGTCGAGCAGGCCCTGCATGCCCATGTGCAGGAAGGTCGAATCGCCGATCACGGCGACGATGCGCTTGTCCTTGTCGGCCTCGCCGCGGCCCTTGTCGAGACCAAGCGCCATGCCCATCGAGGCGCCCATTGAGACGCAGGTGTCGAGCGCGTTCCACGGATGCCCGGCGCCCAGCGTGTAGCAGCCGATGTCACCGGAGATGGTCAGGTTGCGCACCTGCGACAGCGTGTAATAGACGCCGAGGTGCGGGCAGGCAACGCACATGGTCGGCGGCCGCGGGAAAACCGGCATCGCTGCGGTCGACCGCGTTTCGGGCACGATTTCGCCGAGCAGGCGGGCAATGGCCGGTTTCAGCACGTTCGGCGACAGCTCGCCCTGCAGCGGCAGGATTTCCTTGCCGATCACCTGCAGGCCCTGCGCCTTCAGTTCGGTCTCGACCAGCGGCTCGACTTCCTCGACGATGACGACCTGGTCAACCAGCGCCGCCAGCTCGCGGCATTTCTCGAAGGGTAGCGGGCAGGAGAAGCCCAACTTCAGGACCGGCGCATTCGGGAAGGATTCCTTGACGTGCATGTAGGCCGGGCCGGAGGCGATGAAGCCGATACGCCTGTCCAAGCCGTTCTCGATGAAGTTCAGATCGGAGGTTTCGGCCAGCGCGCGCAGTTCGCTGTCGCGCTTGAACATCAGCGGGATGCGCTTGCCGGCGTTGCCCGGCACCATGACGAAGCGCCCTGGTTCCTTCCTGAAGCCGGCGCCGACATGCGGCACGCGCTCGCCGACTTCGACCAGCGACTTCACGTGATTTATGCGCGTCGTCATGCGCAGGATGACCGGCACCTGGAATTTTTCCGACAACTCGTAGCCGTACAGCGTCATTGCGTAGGCTTCCTGCGAATCGGCCGGCTCCAGCACCGGCACGTGCGCGAAGCGGCCCCAGTAACGGGAATCCTGCTCGTTCTGCGACGACGACAGCCCCACGTCGTCGGCGATGGCGATCACCAGCCCCCCGATGACGCCGGTCAGGGTCAACGTCATCAGCGCGTCGGAGGCGACATTCATGCCGACATGCTTCATGCAGCAGAAGGCACGCGAACCTGCGTAGGCGGCGCCGATCGCCACTTCCAGCGACACCTTCTCATTCACCGACCACTCGGCGTAGAGATCAGGGTAGGTCGAAATGACTTCCAGTATTTCGGTAGACGGCGTGCCGGGATAGGCGGCCGCGACCTTGACGCCGGCCTCCCAGACCGCGCGGGCGACCGCTTCGTTACCAGACATCAGAACCCGGCTTGCAGCCGGGACGGGCATGACTGCCGCCATGGCGACTCCTTGAATAATGAAGGCGAAAGCGAACGATTATAGGAGTACGCCGAAAAGGGAACTTGATACAGCGCAAGCCTTACTGCATTTCTTGCTTGTGTCGAAAACGACAGCACACTGATTCCATCCGCCTGCGGATAGATCAAAGCGGGCCGGGCACTGGCGGCGCAATATCACCACTTTGTTAGCGCTAACCAGCAAGGTCATGGTCGAAGCAGTTTTGCAACCTCTGCCCGAAAGCCACGTCGACGACAAGCGGCGTATCCCCGGAAACAAGGGTATCTGGGTCGGGATCACCTGCGTGTTCATCGAATTCACGGTGCTCTTCGCCGTCTACTTCATTTCCCGAGCGCATTTTCCCGAGGCCTTCCACGAGGGCGCCCAGCGCCTGTCGCTCGCCTCGGGCACGGTCATCACGCTGCTGATGATTACCAGCAGCTACTTTATCGCCTGCTCGGTCAATGCCATTCGTCTAGGTCGGCACGGAAGTTCGGTCCGCTGGCTGGTGGCAGGGTTGCTGGTGGCGCTGGGTTATCCGCTGGCCAAGTTTCTCGAAATCCGCTGGAACCTGGCACATGGCATCGACGGCGACTCCGGGATATTTTTCACCGTCTATTACTACCTCACCTTCAACCACCTGGTCCATGCTACGTGGGGCATCCTGGGCATTCTCTGGGTCCTCGCCCGCCTGCTCGTCCGCGGCTATTCGGCAGACGATTATTCGGGGCTGGAAGCCCTGGCCAGCTACTGGCACGCGACCGACATCATCTGGCTGATCATCTTTCCGCTCTTCTACGTGCTGGCCTGAACATGAACGGCAAACCCGACCATTTTTCCGCCCTGACCCTGACCTGGCTGGCGCTCGTCGCCCTCACCCTGGTCAGCCTGGGCCTCAGCGAGTGGTTCCGCAGCGTTCGCTGGCTGCCGCTGCTGGTGGCCGCCATCATCTGGCTTAAAGGCGCGATGGTGGCGCGCTGGTTCATCGAGTCACATGTCGCCCACCCGTTCATTGCCCGAATCATTCAGGCCTTTATCGCCCTCTCGCCAACTGCGCTGGTCCTGACCGCCTTTTTCGGCGACACGCTGGCCCGCTGGGCCACGCTCTAAGCAGCCCCTGACGCGCTACGCCCGCCCGTGACCGGGCGGGGAGGACAAAGCTCGCCCTGAATCCGGCGACCGACTACGGGATATCCCCTAGCTGAAAACCATGAAAAAACCCGGTTGACTATATTGCACGATACGAAGTTTGTTTTTACAATGTGGAATGTGATCTAGGGGTAAATACGGGTTTGCGATCCACGCCCGAAGAGACACAATTAGCATCAAGGTCGTTTTGCCCGACCAGGCGGAACGGAATGAAAACCAATTTTGGAGACAAATCATGGCCGATCAACCGAATGCCCTGACTGACCCGACGGACGCAGATCCGCAGGAAACAAAAGAATGGACCGAAGCGCTGCAAGGCGTCATTGCCAACGAAGGTCCCACCCGCGCCCACTACCTGATTGAAAAGGTCATCGGCCAGGCGCGCGAAGCCGGCGTCGACATCCCGTACTCCGCCAACACCGAATACATCAACACCATTCCCGCCGACCAGCAGCCCAAGTACCCTGGCAACGCGGACATGGAAATCAAGATCCACTCCTACATCCGCTGGAACGCCATGGCCATGGTCGTCCGCGCCAACAAGGAAACCAACGTTGGCGGCCACATCGCCTCCTTCGCCTCAGCCGCCGCCCTTTACGATGTCGGCTATTCGCATTTCTGGAAGAGCCTCGACCACGACACCGGCGGCGACCTGATCTTCTTCCAGGGTCATTCGGTGCCCGGCGTCTATTCCCGCGCCTTCATGCTCGGCCGCCTGACCGAGGAGCAGATGGACAACTTCCGCCAGGAAACCGACGGCAAGGGCATCTCGTCCTACCCGCACCCCTGGCTGATGCCGGACTTCTGGCAGTTCCCGACCGTCTCGATGGGCCTCGGCCCGATCCAGGCCATCTACCAGGCCCGCTTCATGAAGTACCTCGCCTCGCGCGGCCTGATCGACGCGGCCAAGGCCGAACAGCGAAAGGTGTGGGCCTTCCTCGGCGACGGCGAAACCGACGAGGTGGAATCGCTGGGGGCCATCGGCATGGCCGGTCGCGAAAAACTCGACAACCTGATTTTCGTCATCAACTGCAACCTGCAGCGCCTCGACGGCCCGGTGCGCGGCAACGGCAAGATCATCCAGGAACTTGAATCCGAATTCCGCGGCGCCGGCTGGAATGTCGTCAAGCTGATCTGGGGCACCCATTGGGATACGCTGTTCAACCGCGACAAGAAGGGCATCCTCAAGAAGCGCATGATGGAACTGTGCGACGGCGAGTACCAGACTTTCAAGGCCAAGAACGGCGCCTACGTCCGCGAGAATTTCTTCAACACGCCGGAGCTCAGGGAGCTGGTCGCCGACTGGACCGACGACGAAGTCTGGCAACTCAACCGCGGCGGCCACGACATCTTCAAGATCTTTGCCGCTTACAACGCCGCGGTCACCCACAAGGACGCGCCGACCCTGATCCTGGCCAAGACCATCAAGGGTTTCGGCATGGGCGATGCCGGCGAAGCGATGAACATTTCGCACCAGCAGAAGAAGATGGACATCGAGCAGATCAAGCGCTTCCGTGACCGCTTCAGCCTGCCGGTGCCGGACGACCAGCTGGCTGAACTGCCCTACCTGAAGTTTGCCGAAGACTCGCCGGAATACCAGTACATGCGTCAGCGGCGCATGGACCTTGGCGGTTTCCTGCCGTCGCGCCGGCGCAAGGCGGCCCCGCTGGCCATTCCGCCGCTCGAAACCTTTGCCGCGCTGCTCAAGGCGTCTGGTGAAGGGCGTGAACTGTCCACGACGATGGCCATCGTCCGCATCATGAACATGATGTTGAAGGACAAGAACGTCGGCAAGAATGTCGTTCCCATCGTGCCCGACGAATCGCGTACCTTCGGCATGGAAGGCATGTTCCGCTCGGTCGGCATCTGGAACCAGGAAGGTCAGAAATATGTTCCGGAAGACCATGACCAGCTGATGTTCTACAAGGAATCGAAGACCGGACAGGTGCTGCAGGAAGGCATCAACGAATCGGGCGCGATGAGCGACTGGATCGCCGCCGCCACCTCGTATTCCGTGCATAACGTCCAGACCATTCCGTTCTACATCTGCTACTCGATGTTCGGCCTGCAGCGCGTCATGGATTTGTGCTGGGCAGCCGGCGATCAGCGCGCCCGCGGCTTCCTGATCGGCGGCACCGCCGGGCGCACAACGCTCAACGGCGAAGGCCTGCAGCACGAGGACGGCCACAGCCTGATCCTCGCCAACCTGATCCCGAACTGCGTCTCCTACGATCCGACCTTCCAGTACGAAGTTGCCGTCGTGACCCAGGACGGCATGCGCCGCATGCACCAGGAGCAGGAAGACGTCTTCTATTACATCACCGTGATGAACGAAAACTACGAGCACCCGGAAATGCCGGCCGGTGCCGAAGCCGACATCATCAAGGGCATGTACTCGTTCAAGAAGGGTGGCGACGGCAAGGGTCCGCGCGTGCAACTGCTCGGTTCCGGCACCATCTTCCGCGAAGTCATCGCCGCCGCCGATCTGCTCAAGGCCGACTGGGGCGTCGAAGCCGACCTGTGGGGCTGCCCGAGCTTCAACGAACTGGTCCGCAACGGCCAGGACGTCGCCCGCTGGAACCTGCTGCACCCGCTGGAAGCGCCGAAGCTGTCGCATGTCGAAGAGAAACTCAAGGATGCCAAGGGCCCGGTCATTGCCGCCACCGACTACATCAAGCTGTACTCCGAGCAGATCCGTCCCTTCGTCAAGGCGCCGTACGTCACGCTGGGCACCGATGGTTTCGGCCGTTCCGACACCCGCGAGAAATTGCGCCACCATTTCGAGGTTGACCGTCACTGGGTAACGCTGGCCGCCCTCAAGGCGCTTGCTGATAACGGTGAGATCAAGCGCGAAGTCGTTGCTGCCGCGCTGGTCAAGTACAACCTGGATCCGGCCAAGCCGAATCCGATGTCGGTATAAGAAGGGAGAGACGACATGAGCCAAATCATTGAAGTCAAAGTCCCCGATATCGGCGATTTCTCCGACGTGCCGGTCATCGACCTGTTCGTTAAGGTCGGCGACAGCATCAAGGTCGACGACGCCATCGCCACGCTCGAATCCGACAAGGCCACGATGGATGTCCCCTCCACCGTTGCCGGTACCGTCAAGGAAGTGCTGGTGCAACTCGGCTCCAAGGTCAGCGAAGGTTCGCTGCTGATCAAGGTCGAGAGCGGTGCTGCTGCCGCTGCCGCGCCAGCCCCGCAAGCCGCCGCCCCGGCGCCGGCACCTGCCGCTGCTCCGGCTGCCGCGCCTGCCGCTGCCGGTGGTGGCGCGGTCGAAGTCAAGGTGCCGGATATCGGCGACTTCTCCGACGTCCCGGTCATCGACCTGTTCGTCAAGGTCGGCGACAGCATCAAGGTCGACGACGCCATCGCCACGCTCGAATCCGACAAGGCCACGATGGATGTCCCCTCCACCGTTGCCGGTACCGTCAAGGAAGTGCTGGTGCAACTTGGCTCCAAGGTCAGCGAAGGTTCGCTGCTGATCAAGGTCGAAACCGGTGCGGGCGCACCGGCTGCCACTCCGGCACCTGCTGCTGCCCCTGCACCTGCTCCCGCCGCAGCCCCGGTTTCTGCACCCGCGGCAGCGTCGACCGCAACTGCCGCACCGGCAGCCCTCGCCCCGGCCCTGCCGCTCGGCGGCAAGGTCCATGCCTCGCCATCGGTGCGCGCCTATGCCCGCGAACTGGGCATCGACCTGTCCAAGGTCGCTGCGACCGGCCCCAAGGGTCGCATCCTCAAGGAAGACCTGACCAAGTATGTCAAGGGTGTCATGACCGGTTCGATTTCCGGCCCGGTCGCTTCGGCGACTGGCGGCGTGGTCGGCGGCGGTGTGCTCGACCTCCTGCCGTGGCCGAAGGTCGATTTCGCCAAGTTCGGCGAAATCGAGGTCAAGCCGCTGTCGCGCATCAAGAAGATCTCCGGCCAGAACCTGTCGCGCAACTGGGTCATGATCCCGGCCGTCACCTACCACGAAGACGCCGACATCACCGACCTCGAAGCCTTCCGTGTCCAGCTGAACAAGGAAAACGAGAAGGGCGGCGGCGCCAAGCTGACCATGCTGGCCTTCATCATCAAGGCTTGCGTCAAGGCGATGCAGAAGTATCCGGAATTCAACGCCTCGCTCGACGGCGACAACCTGGTGCTGAAGAAGTACTTCAACATCGGTTTCGCCGCCGACACGCCGAACGGCCTGGTCGTGCCGGTGATCAAGAATGCCGACAGGAAATCGGTCTTCGAGCTCGCCCAGGAGTCCGGCGATCTGGCAAAGCAGGCCCGCGACGGCAAGCTCAAGCCGGCCGACATGTCCGGCGCCTGCTTCACGATTTCCAGCCTGGGCGGCATTGGCGGCACCTACTTTGCGCCGATCGTCAATGCGCCGGAAGTGGCCATCCTCGGGGTCAACAAGTCGGCGATGAAGCCGGTCTGGGACGGCAAGCAGTTCGTGCCGCGCCTGACCCTGCCGTTGTCGCTGACCGCCGACCACCGCGTCATCGACGGCGCGCTGGCCACGCGCTTCAATGTCTACATCGCCCAGCTCCTCGCCGACTTCCGTCGCGTCGCGCTGTAACCCGGGAAGGAGATCACTATGAGTCTCATCGAAGTCAAAGTCCCGGATATCGGCGATTTCTCCGACGTGCCGGTCATCGACCTGTTCGTCAAGGTTGGTGACAGCATCAAGGTCGACGATGCGATCGTCACGCTCGAATCCGACAAGGCAACGATGGATGTACCGTCCACGGTCGCCGGCACGGTCAAGGAAGTGCTCGTCCAACTCGGCGCCAAGGTCAGCGAGGGGGTCGTGCTGATCAAGGTCGAGGCCGGCGCGGTCAACGCGGAAAATGTGCCGAAAACCGAGTCGACTGCAGCCGCCCCGGCAGCTCCGGTCGTCGCGCCGGTCGCCGGCAGCCATGCCGGCGGCGCCGACATCGAGTGCGAAATGCTCGTCCTCGGCGCCGGCCCCGGCGGTTATTCCGCCGCCTTCCGCTCGGCCGACCTCGGCATGAAGACGGTCATCGTCGAGCGCTACGCCACCCTCGGCGGCGTCTGCCTCAACGTCGGCTGCATTCCGTCCAAGGCCCTGCTCCACGTCGCTGCGGTCATGGAAGAGGCCGAGCACGCCAATGATCTCGGCGTCACCTTCGCCGCCCCGACGGTCGATATCGACAAGCTGCGCGCCCACAAGGACAAGGTCGTCGGCAAGCTGACCGGCGGTCTGGCCGGCATGGCCAAGGGCCGCAAGGTGGACATCGTGCGCGGCTATGGCACCTTCCTCGACCCGCATCACATCGAAGTGGAAGTAACCGAAGGCTCTGGCCAGGACAAGACCGGCGCAAAGAAGGTCGTCAAGTTCCAGAAGTGCATCATCGCTGCCGGTTCGGCAGCCATGCACTTGCCCTTCATCCCGAAGGACCCGCGCATCGTCGATTCGACCGGGGCGCTCGAACTGCGCTTCGTCCCCGAAAAGATGCTGGTCATCGGCGGCGGCATCATCGGGCTGGAAATGGCTACGGTGTACTCGACACTGGGCGCCAAGGTCGATGTCGTCGAAATGATGGATGGCCTGATGCAAGGCCCGGATCGCGACGCGGTCAAGGTCTGGGAAAAGCAGAACGCCAAGCGCTTCGGCAAGATCATGCTGAAGACCAAGACGGTTGCCGTCGAAGCCAAGGACGACGGCCTCTACGTCAAGTTCGAAGGAATTGACGCAAATTCGGGCGTCTCGCCCGAACCGGTCAAGTACGACATGATCCTGCAAGCCGCCGGCCGCACGCCGAACGGCAACAAGATCGGCGCCGACAAGGCTGGCGTCGCCGTCACCGACCGTGGCTTCATCAATGTCGATGCCCAGATGCGCACCAACGTGCCGCACATCTTCGCCATCGGCGACCTCGTCGGCCAGCCCATGCTGGCCCACAAGGCCGTGCATGAGTCGCACGTCGCGGCGGAAGCTGCAGCCGGTCAGAAGTCAGCCTTCGATGCCTCGGTCATTCCGAGTGTCGCCTACACCCATCCGGAAGTGGCGTGGGTCGGCGTCACCGAAGACCAGGCCAAGAAGGAAGGCCGCAAGATCGAAGCCGCCAAGTTCCCGTGGGCAGCTTCCGGCCGCGCCATCGCCAACGGTGCCGATTACGGCTTCACCAAGCTGATCTTCGATGCCGAAACGCATCGCGTCATCGGCGGGGCCATCGTCGGCCCGAACGCCGGCGACATGATCGGCGAAGTCTGCCTGGCCATCGAAATGGGCTGTGATTCGGTCGATATCGGCAAGACCATCCACCCGCACCCGACCTTGGGCGAAACCGTGGGCATGGCGGCCGAGGTGGCGCATGGCACTTGTACCGATGTGCCGCCACCGCGCAAGAAGTAAGCTGCGTTAGAATGAATTCCGGTTTGGGCGACGGCAACCCCGTCGCCCTTTTTCATGACTCCGGAAAACCCCATGACCGCCCCACCGCTACTCCCCCGTCGCTCGCTCGACGAGCAAGCCCGTCTCGAAGAAGTTTTGCGCGAGGTTTTCGAGCACCGCATGTCGTTCAACGAGTTCCTCGGCTTTCGCGTTGCTTCGCTCGACCCGGCCGCCCCCGCCATCTCGTTTCGGATGCGGTCCGAACTGATCGGCCATTACCAACATGGCCGACTACATGGCGGCGTGATTTCCAGCGCGCTCGACACGGCCGGCGGGTTGGCGGCGATGGTGGCGATCGGCGAAAAATTTTGCAGCGAAACCGCGGGCCAGGTCGTGCACCGGTTTGGCCGTGTGGGCACCATCGACCTGCGCGTCGATTACCTGCACCAAGGCATCGGCAGGCAGTTCACCGCTACCGGGAGGATCACCCGGCTGGGCGGCCGCATCGCCTCTACACAGATGACGCTGGAAAACGAAACCGGCCAGCTGATTGCTACCGGTTGCGGCTCCTACGTCATCAGCTGAGGAAACTCAGAGAATCGGCAAGCCCTGGTGCTCACCGCGCTCGTAGACCACATTGGCGCGGCCGACGATCAGCGGATCAAGGTTGCCGATGCGCGTCGTATCCTTGTTCGTGTAGGGCAGCTTGTGCAGGATATAGCGCAGGGCATTGAGGCGCGCGCGTTTCTTGCAGTTTGACTTGATCACCGTCCATGGGGCGTCGGCGGTATCGGTGTGGAAGAACATCGCCTCCTTGGCCTTGGTGTAGTCATCCCACTTGTCGAGGGAAGCCAGGTCGATCGGCGACAGTTTCCACTGCTTGAGCGGGTGCACCTTGCGCTCGCGGAAGCGGCGGCGCTGCTCGTCGCGACTGACCGAAAACCAGAACTTGATCAGGTGGGTGCCGTTGCGCGCCAGCATGCGCTCGAATTCCGGCGCCTGGCGAACGAACTCGGCATATTCCGCATCGCTGCAGAATCCCATCACCCGCTCCACGCCAGCCCGGTTGTACCAGGAGCGGTCGAACAGGACGATCTCGCCATTGGTCGGCAAATGCTCCACATAGCGCTGGAAATACCACTGGCCGCGCTCGATTTCACTCGGCTTTTCCAGCGCGACAACGCGGGCGCCCCGCGGATTCAGGTGCTCCATGAAGCGTTTGATCGTGCCACCCTTGCCCGCCGCATCGCGCCCTTCGAAAAGGATCACCACTTTCTGTCCGGTCTCCTTGACCCAGGCCTGCAGCTTGAGCAGTTCGACTTGCAGGCGATATTTCTGCCGCTCGTAATTGCGCCGCTGCATCAGGTTACGGTAGGGATAACCGCCCTCGCGCCAGTCCTTGGCCAGCTCGTCGTCGGGACTGGGTGCGAGCGCACCGACGACTTCCCGCTGCCCCTTGAGCAGGGCCTTGAGCATGCTGACCCCTTCCTCCGGCGAGGCCCCGGCAATGATGTCGCGGATTGCCGCCATTTTTGGCTCCTGGGCGCCGTCGACCGCACCATGCACCTCGAATCGCTCAATACCGGGCAGCGTCACGGAAGGGGCAACATCGCCGGATGCCACCGCCCGTTTGCGAGGCGTTCGTGCGGCAGAAACAGGCTTGCTTTGTGTCTTGGCTTTGACGTCCATGCTCTCTCCCGAATCAATACTCAAAGAGGGTCATTTCACGGCAAAAACACGCTTCTGTCTACTCCGTAAACTCTGAGGGAATCACCGCCCGCAGCACGGTTTGGGTCTCGCCACGGCGCACCCGGTTACTCAACCACCACAGCGCCCCCTTCTTGATCGTCCATTCAGTCTCCTGGCCAGCCAGCAAGAGTGACGCCAGTCGCCCGAGCGAGGGCTGGTGACCAACGATCAATACCGCACCGCTTGCCGCGGGCCAGCCGGAAGCCGCAATCAACTCCGAGACGCAGGCGTCGGGGCCGATCTTGCGAATAGTCTCGAACGGCAGCTTGAGGGCCTCGGCCGTCTGCTGCGTTCGGACGGCCGGACTGACAATGATGCGCATATCCTTGGGCTGATGCTCGCGTATCCAGCGTGCCATCGCCCGCGCCTGCTTCTCGCCACGCTCGGTCAGGCGGCGCTTGATGTCATCTTCGCCATCCTCCGCTTCGGCGTGGCGCCACAACAGCAACTCCATACTGCTACTCCCCGACAAATCCGGCATGATCACTCCCCTACATTACAAAGGCATTTCAGCAGTATAAGTTAGGCGTCGGGCCTGTTCGCCGACACAGCGAGAAGCTATCATTCATGCCTGTATCCACGCCACTAGGATAAAGATGCGCCCGACCATCCCTGCTGCCATTCTGTTTTCCGCCCTGCTCGCCGCGTGCTCCTCGAGCGGGGACGTACTAACCAGCAAGAATTTTTCTCAAACCGGGCCGCTCAAGGTACACCCGGGCCTGATCGGCGAGCAGAGCAAGCCAGCCGTGCAACCGGGTACGCAAGCGCTGCCGGCGACGTCCGAGGCAGGCAGCCCCGGGGCAACAACCTCCCGATAGCGCGGATCTAGCGCTTTCCTGCCAGGCGCCGGAAAAAAGCTCGGCGCGTGGTTACCGGGACAACCGATTCATGCTGCGCCACGTCGGGCGCACTCGTCGGCCGCGGGAAGATTCCGCGCATGACCTCATGGGCAATATTCAGCGCAGCCGCCATGTCGGGCACGGCGCTGACCGGCTCGACCAGGGGTGAATACTGATATGGCCCGATGAACGGGTCCTCGGCCGCGGTAAAGGCAACTGTCCCGCTCGGCAGGTCGACATAGCGCCGCTGCCCTGCCGGAATGTCGCCCCACAAGTCTCCGCCGCCGGGAAGCAGGAAGACATTGATGAACCAGGGGGTCACGACGACCCCGATCCAGTCGCCCCGGCAACGCGCAAAATCGACGGCTGCACAACTTAGCAAAACGTTGCCCGGCGGGGCATCGCGGATTTGCAGGAAGTGGTGTTCAAGCAGCGCGGACGGATCCTCGAGGTGCCGCGGCGCAGAGCCAGCTGCTGCTGTCATTGCTTCGGGGGCGCGTCGCGCATGGATGGCGAATTCACACTCAGCCAACGGAACCGTGAAGCCCGCTGGGCTATTCCGGGTCGCGCCCCGGCTTGCGGCAAAAAGCGATCCATTCGGCGAACGAAATCTCGTGAACTTCCGGCTTGCGCCGTTCGACCGTCCGCCGCCGCTCAGCCCAGCCACTCGGCGGCCCCTTGTCCTCGGTGCGCCGATCGCTGATCGAACGTTGGTTCCGGATCTCCTTCACTGTGCTGCTCATTTACATCCTCGCCGAATCACACTTGCTATATCCCAGTTCCAGTTTGCCCCCCTCAGAAATAATCGGGCGTGAAGAATTTCACAAATTCCACAAAGACCTCTCCCGCACCTGGGAGCCCTGCGTCCTGGGAATCAGCGGCTAACGTCGACCACGACCCGTCCGCGCACCTTGCCTTCAAGCAACTCGGCGCCGACCTCCAGCGCTTGAGACAAACCGATTTCTCGGGTGATGGCGTCCAGCCGGGCAATGTCCAGATCGCGTCCAAGGCGCTCCCAGGCCTCCAGCCGAATTGCCAGCGGCGCCATCACGCTGTCGATGCCATACAGTGTCACCCCGCGCAATATGAAAGGCGCAACGGTCGCCGGAAAATCCATTCCGCCAGCCAGACCACAGGCAGCCACTGCGCCGCGATACCGGGTCGTCGCGCAGGCATTGGCCAGGGTATGGCTACCCACTGTATCGATGACGCCGGCCCAACGCTCTTTGCCGATCGGCTTGCCCGGGTTCGCCAGTTCGTTGCGGTCGATGACATCGCTGGCGCCGAGCGCCTTGAGGTATTCGCTCTCCGCAGTACGTCCGGTAGACGCCACCACCGTGTACCCAAGCTTGGCGAGCAAGGCGATGGCGACGCTGCCGACGCCGCCGTTGGCGCCGGTCACCAGAATCTCGCCGTCTTCCGGCTTGATGCCGTGTTTTTCAAGCGCCAGCACACAAAGCATCGCCGTATAGCCGGCGGTGCCAATCGCCATTGCCTGACGCGCGGTAAAATTGCCCGGCAACGGGACCAGCCATTCGCCCTTGACGCGGGCAATCCCGGCGAGACCACCACAATGGGTTTCACCGACGCCCCAGCCGTTGAGAATGACTCGGTCGCCCGCTTTCCACGCCGGGCTCGAGCTCTCGGTCACCGTACCCGCAAAATCGATTCCGGGCACCATGGGAAAGCGGCGCACGACCGGTGCTTTTCCGGTAATGGCCAAACCGTCCTTGTAATTGAGTGTTGACCAATCGACACGGACGGTGACATCGCCCTCGGGCAATACAGATTCGTCGATATCCTGAAACCGCGCCCGGTAACCCGCATCGTCCTTGGTGACAAGAATGCCTTTGAACATGGTGATCTCCTTGAATAGGAAGGACGAGCCTACCTGATTGCCCGAAGCCCGCTTACGCCGAAATCTTACACCGCCGGAAAGCAAAAAGCCCAACCTTGGGAGTTGGGCTAAGTGCTTGAATCTATTGGTGGCCAATCGCGGAATCGAACCACGGACACGCGGATTTTCAATCCGCTGCTCTACCAACTGAGCTAATTGGCCAAGGGAGGGCGAATTATAGCGGTGTGTATCGGGCACCGCAATATGGCAGGCGCAAAAACAGCACTTCACGGACCAAGCGGTGGCGACTGCCGATACAGTTCCGAAAAATCGTCAGGCACCGGCAGGGGCGGCGGCGGCGGGTGCCAGGTGGCGAACACCACACGGGCGATTGCACCCCGACCGGCCGGGTTGGGTTGCAGCCTGGCCGTGGCATGATGCAGCGACGCAATTTCACGGACAATGGCGAGTCCGAGTCCGCTCCCCTCGGTCGTCGCATCATCGACACGATAGAAGCGTTCGAACACCATTTCGGCCTGGGCTTCGGTAATGCCGATCCCGTCATCCTCAACCTCGAAAACCGTCGTCGCCGCCCCCCCCACAACCCGGCATGTCACATGGCCGCCCGCCGGGCTGTAGCGGATCGCATTGTCGATCAGGTTCTTGGCCAGTTCCCGCAGGAGCAGCGGGTTACCGCTCACCATCGCCGGCCCGCTCGCTTCGAAGCCAAGGTCAATTTGCTTGTCAAGCGCCAGCATGACCCAGTCCTCGACCACTTCGCGGACGAGCAGGGTCAGATCGAGCGGATCGTGGCTTTGTTGTGCCGCCTCGGTACCTTCCGTTCTGGCCAGCGTCAACAGTTGGTTAACCAGGCGGCCGGCGCGGTCCACGCCAACGGCAATCTGCCGCAACGCATGGCGCAAGGCTTCCGGATCAGCCTCACGAATGGCGAATTGGGCCTGCGTCTTGAGCCCGGTCAATGGGGTCCGCATCTGGTGCGCCGCGTCGGCGACGAAGCGTTGCTGCGCCTCGACGTTGCGCTTCATGCGTTCCAGCATTTCGTTGAAAGCCTCGACCAGCGGCTCCAGTTCCTCGGGAACACGCCTTGTGGCGATTGGCGAAAGATCCCCCGGATCGCGGGTCTCGATGGTCTTGCGCAGGCGCGTCAGCGGCCTCAGGCCGCGCGAGAGCCCGAACCAGACCAGCATGACCGCCAGTGGAATGATGACGAACTGGGGAAGGATGACGCTGGCAACGATTTTGTTGGCCAGTTGCGTCCGTTTTTCCATGGTCTCGGCCACCTCGACCAGTACCCAGCGGCTACGCGGCATCTGGCCGTCTGCGACATAGGAATAGGCAACGCGGACATCCTGCCCGTTCAACTCGATGTCGCGAAAGTAAACCTCGCCGGGCAGCGCATCGGGGTCAACCTTGCTTTCGGCAATCGGCAGTTCACGATCGCCGGCAAGCAACTTACCGTCGCCACCGAGCACATGAAAATAGACGTTGTCGGTCTCGTCTGCCCGCAACAGGGCGCGCGCCGATGCCGGCAGGCTGAGCACGGGCTTTCCGTTGACCAGCTTGACCTGGCGCGAAATCGCGCTGACATGCTCGCGCAAGGCCTGGTCGTAGGGAAAATTGGCGACGTTATTGGCGAAATAGTGCGTAAACGCGATGCTGAGCGGCCAGACAAAAAGCAGCGGCGCCAGCATCCAGTCGAGAATCTCGCCAAAGAGCGAGCGCTCGCTTTCCGAAGCCGGCGCGCTATTCTGTTTGGGGTCGTTCAAGACAGTAACCCAGGCCACGAACCGTGGCGATCTTGACACCGCCCACCTCCAGCTTCTTGCGCAGGCGGTGGACGTAGACCTCGATGGCGTTGTGGCTGACCTCCTCACCCCAGCCGCACAGATGGTCTACCAGCTGATCCTTGCTGACCAGTCGTCCCATGCGGGTCAGGAGCACTTCGAGCAGGCCGATTTCGCGAGCCGACAGGTCAAGCGTCTGGCCATGCACTTGAGCCACCCGCCCGACCTGATCGTAGGACAGGGCGCCACATTGAATCGTCGGCATGGTGCCGGCCGAGCGCCGGGTCAGGGCGCGCACCCGGGCTTCGAGTTCGGCCAGTTCGAAGGGCTTGACCATGTAGTCATCGGCCCCTAGGTCGAGCCCGCGGACACGATCGCCGGTACCGTCGAGCGCAGTCAGGATGAGCACCGGCAACTGACTGTTGCGCCCACGCAGGCGCTTCAACACTTCGAGACCGGACAGTTTGGGCAAGCCGACATCGAGAATCACCAGATCGTAGGCGACGGTCACCAAAGCTGCATCGGCCTCCAGCCCGTTCGGCGCCCAGTCGATGGCATAGCCGCCCTGGCGCAACGACCGGGAGAGGCCATCGGCGATGATGGCATCGTCTTCAGCAATCAGAATCCGCATAGTCCTTGAGCACCCATACCCGCGTAAGTGTTTTGTAAGCCAAACGCAATATTCTACGCGGGCTGTTCTCCTTTTAAGGTCTTTGGAGTCGGCGGTCTCGGCCGCGACTCAGGGGGTGGCCCGATCCTGCACTGGGCGCCCCCTACCGTTTTTTCTCCCGCAAAACCCCTACAAGTCTAACAAATAAACTGCCCTGCGCTTGGCGCAGCGCACAAGGTCGCCAGTCGTCCACTGCCCTTGCCCGGGCAGCGCAGTTCCAGTCGGTCGCGGTCCACGCCAAAAATTGGTCAAAAAGTCAGGACGAAAAAAAGCCCGGGTCGAAACCCGGGCTTTCTGGAAATTACGGACTGTCGGCTTAGTGGCCCGAAGCGCCCGAGGCACCGAGACCGGTTTCCGACCGCAGCTGCTGCGCCGGGTACAGGGCACGTTCCTTCTTGGCCTGTTCGGAGTTGTCCAGGATGGACACCAGCCAGATGGTGAAGAACGCAGCGAACATCGAGAAGATGGCAGCCGAGTTGTACGGGAACCAGGCAGAACCCTTCGGATTGCCCATGACCGCTTCCCACACCGAGGCAGAGCCGATGGTCAGGACGACCGCCAGAATCAGGCCGACGAAGCCACCAACCACCGCACCGCGGGTGGTGCAGTTCCTCCACAGCACGGACATGAAGAGCACCGGGAAGTTGGACGAACAGGCGATGGTGAAGGCCAGCATCACCATGTAGGCGACGTTTTCCTTCTCGAAGGCGATCCCGAGAACGACGGCCAGCACACCCAGACAGATGGTCGTGATCTTGGAAACACGCAGTTCGGACTCGGACGAGCAGCCCTTGGCGAACACCGAAGCATACAAGTCATGCGACACGGCAGAAGCACCGGACAGGGTCAGACCAGCCACAACAGCCAGGATAGTGGCGAAGGCCACGGCCGAGATGAAGCCGAGGAACAGGTTGCCGCCCACGGCTTGCGCCAGATGCACCGCAGCCATGTTGCCGCCGCCCTTCAGGCCCTTGGCGATTTCGCCGCCGACATAGAAATCAGCCGGGTTGGGGATCAGGTTGGTGATGGCGCCGAAGCCGATGATGAAGGTCAGGATGTAGAAGTAGCCGATCCAGGTCGTCGCCCAGGCCACCGACTTGCGTGCTTCCTTGGCGTTTGGCACGGTGAAGAAGCGCATCAGGATGTGCGGCAGGCCGGCAGTACCGAACATCAGGGCCATACCGACGGAGATCGCGGAAATCGGATCCTTGATCAGCGCGCCCGGCGACATCAGGGCGTCGTGCTTCGGATGGATCTCGACGGCCTTGGCGAACAGGGCATCCGGCGAGAAACCGAACTGCAGCAGCACGCTGGCCGCCATGAAGGTCGCACCGAACAGCAGCATGACGGCCTTGATGATCTGCACCCAGGTCGTTGCGGTCATGCCGCCGAACAACACGTACATCATCATGATCGTACCGACCAGAATTTCGGCATACATGTATTCGAGGCCGAAGAGGATCTTGATCAGCTGACCGGCACCGACCATCTGCGCAATCATGTAGAAAGCGACGATGACCAGCGAGGCTGTCGCGGCAAAGATGCGCACCGGGGTCTGGGCGAAGCGGTAGGAAGCAACGTCGGCAAAGGTGAATTTACCCAGGTTGCGCAGCCGCTCGGCCATCAGGAAGGTGATGATCGGCCAGCCGACCAGCCAGCCGATCGAGAAGATCAGGCCGTCGAAGCCGTTGGCGAACACCAGACCGGAAATACCCAGGAAGGACGCGGCGGACATGTAGTCGCCGGCAATCGCGAGGCCGTTCTGGAAACCGGTGATACCGCCACCGGCCGTGTAGAAGTCAGCCGCCGTCTTGGTCTTTGAGGCTGCCCACTTGGTGATGTAGAGCGTGCCGCCGACGAAGACGGCGAACATGGCAATGGCCGTCCAGTTGGTGGCCTGCTTGACGGACTGACCAAGGTCGGCACCAGCAGCGAGGGCAGCACCGGCGACAGCCAGGGCAGCGATGGCTGCGAGAAGATGTTTGATATTCATATTATTTCCGTGCCTCCGCGATGATGGCTTCGTTTTCCGAGTCGAACTCGCCATTGCTGCGGCGCACATAAACCCAGGTCAGGATGATCGTGAAGACGATTACGCCGACACCGATCGGCACGCCGATGCTTGTGGTCATGCCGGGACCCAGCTTGGTACCCAGCCATTCCTTGTTGAAGGCGACCAGCAGGATGAAACCATAATAGGCGATGGAGCCCAGAATGGTCATGATGGACGAGTAGGTGTTGCGCTTGGCAACGAATTTCAGGAATTTCGGATTAGCGGTAATCCGGTCCAATGTGTCTTGCATTGAATTGCTCCTCAGTCTTTTAGTTACAGGGGCATTGCTGCGCCGCGGATTATAGCTCCGCGGTCTTACGGCCAGCTTACGAAGATCAATGAAAGATCAACAGCCGGTCAGCTGGCGACCGGCCAGAAAAAAGCCCCGCACAGGGCGGGGCTCCATTCAAGCTGCGAGGCCTGAGCGGGCGCGATTACATGCCCATGCCGCCCATGCCGCCCATACCACCCATGCCGCCCATGTCGGGCATGCCGCCAGCCGGCTTGTCTTCAGCCAGTTCGGCCACCATGCACTCGGTAGTCAGCATCAGGCCGGCCACGGAGGCGGCGTTCTGCAGTGCAGTGCGGGTCACCTTGGTCGGATCGAGCACGCCCATTTCGACCATGTCGCCATACTCGCCGGTCGCCGCGTTGTAGCCGTAGTTACCCTTCCCACGCTGCACCTTGTCGACCACCACGGACGGCTCGTCACCCGCATTGGCAACGATTTCACGGAGCGGCTGCTCCATGGCGCGCAGAACGATCTTGATGCCGGCATCCTGATCGTGGTTGTCACCCTTGAGCTTGCCAACGGCAGCACGGGCACGGATCAGGGCAACACCGCCGCCGGCGACGATACCTTCTTCCACCGCCGCGCGGGTGGCATGCAGCGCATCTTCAACGCGCGCCTTCTTTTCCTTCATTTCGACTTCGGTGGCAGCGCCAACCTTGATCACGGCCACGCCGCCAGCCAGCTTGGCAACGCGTTCCTGCAGCTTTTCCTTGTCGTAATCTGAGGTCGCTTCGTCGATCTGGATGCGGATCTGCTTGACGCGAGCTTCGATGGCAGCAGCTTCGCCGGCGCCGTCGATGATCGTGGTGTTTTCCTTGGCGACTTCGATCCGCTTGGCCTGGCCCAGATCCTTCAGGACAGCCTTCTCCAGCGTCAGGCCGGTTTCTTCGGCAATCACGGTGCCGCCGGTCAGGATGGCGATGTCTTCCAGCATGGCCTTGCGACGGTCACCGAAGCCCGGGGCCTTGACGGCGACGGTCTTCAGGATGCCACGGATGTTGTTGACAACCAGGGTAGCCAGGGCTTCGCCATCGACATCTTCAGCGATGATCAGCAGCGGACGGCCGGCCTTGGCGACTTGTTCCAGGATGGGCAGCAGGTCGCGGATGTTGGAGATCTTCTTGTCGAAGAGCAGAACGAACGGGTTTTCGAGCAGGGCTTGCTGCTTGTCGCCGTTGTTGATGAAGTACGGGGACAGGTAGCCACGGTCGAACTGCATGCCTTCGACGACGTCGAGTTCGTTGGCCAGCGACTTGCCGTCTTCAACGGTGATGACGCCTTCCTTGCCGACCTTTTCCATGGCATTGGCGATGATTTCGCCGATGTCAGCATCGGAGTTGGCGGAAATCGAGCCAACCTGGGCGATTTCCTTGGTCGTCGTACAGGGCTTGGAGAATGCCTGCAGTTCGGCGATGGTGGCGGTCACAGCCTTGTCGATACCGCGCTTGAGGTCCATCGGGTTCATGCCGGCGGCAACGAACTTCATGCCTTCGCGAACGATGGACTGGGCTAGCACGGTGGCGGTGGTGGTGCCGTCACCGGCGATGTCGGAAGTCTTGGAAGCGACTTCCTTGACCATCTGGGCACCCATGTTCTGGAACTTGTCCTTCAGTTCGATTTCCTTGGCGACGGAAACGCCGTCCTTGGTGACGGTCGGGCCGCCGAACGAGCGCTCGAGCACGACGTTGCGGCCTTTCGGGCCGAGCGTGACCTTGACCGCATCGGCCAGGATGTTGATGCCTTCGACCATGCGCGAACGGGCGGAATCACCGAATTTGACTTCTTTAGCTGCCATTTATTAGCTCCTGAAATTTGATCGTGTTTAGGGGTTGACCGCGGCAATCAAGCCTGCAGAACACCCATGATGTCTTCTTCACGCATGACCAGGACTTCCTGACCATCGACCTTGACCGCCTGGCCGGCATACTTGCCGAACAGGACACGGTCGCCGACCTTGACGTCGAGGGCGACTTGCTTGCCGCTGTCGTCGCGCTTGCCCGGGCCGACAGCCAGGACTTCACCCTGATCCGGCTTTTCGCCGGCGGAATCGGGAATGACGATGCCGGAAGCGGTGGTGCGTTCGGCTTCAACGCGCTTGACGATCACGCGGTCGTGCAAAGGACGGATATTCATATAGCTGACTCCTGTTGGTTCAAAGAGATGGAAATTGGCCGGTGCAAACGGAATGCTTCCGGGACCGGGGGAGGCAAAGTATTAGCACTCGTCTCCGGTGAGTGCTAATAATAGGGGTGGAACCGCCACATTTCAAGTCGACCGCAGAAAAATCCCCTTTCGATAAATGCTAAGCTGTTGGCGAAAAAGCTTTATTCAAATGATCAAGCGCCACTCGAGCGCAACCGGGAGACAAGATTTCCATGACGACCTACCTCTATTCATTCGAACGCGGCGACGGCAAGAACAAGATGCTGCTTGGCGGCAAGGGAGCCAATCTTGCCGAAATGACGCAGATCGGGCTCAACGTTCCGCCCGGGTTCACGATCACGACCGAGGCCTGTCTGGCCTATCTCGAGCACAACGCCTTGCCCGACGGCCTGATGGACGAAGTGCGCGACGCGATGCGCGAACTTGAGTCAAAGACCGGCAAGGGCTTCGGTTCTGCCAGTGATCCGCTGCTGGTTTCGGTGCGTTCCGGCTCGGCGATGTCGATGCCCGGCATGATGGACACCATCCTCAACCTCGGCCTGAATCCGGATACGCTCGACGGGCTGATCCGCCAGACGGGCAATCCCCGCTTCGGCTATGACGCTTGGCGGCGCTTCGTGCAGCTCTACGGAAAAATCGCGCTGGGCGTGCCGGACGAATTGTTCGACGATGCGATGAACAAGCTGAAGCAGAAGGCCGGCGTGCATCAGGATGTCGACCTCGGCGCGGCGCAACTCGCCGAACTGGCAACGACTTACCTGCACCTCGTCGAGCAGCACACCGGCCAGCCCTTCCCGACCGACCCGATGCGGCAACTCGAAATGGCGATTGCGGCGGTGTTCCGTTCATGGAACGGCAAGCGCGCCGTGGACTACCGGCGGCAATTCAGGATCACGCCCGAGATGGCCAACGGCACGGCGGTCAACGTGTGCACCATGGTCTTCGGCAACATGGGTGATGACTCGGCCACCGGCGTCGGTTTCACCCGCAACCCAGCCACCGGCGAGAACGTGATCTACGGCGAGTACCTGACCAACGCGCAGGGCGAAGACGTGGTCGCCGGCATCCGCACGCCGAAGCCGATCGCTGAAATGCAGCAGGAAATGCCGCGCCTGCATGGCGAACTGATCGACCTGCGCGACCGGCTCGAGCAGCATTACAGGGAGGTCCAGGATTTCGAGTTCACCATCGAACGCGGCCGCCTCTATGCGCTGCAGACGCGCAACGGCAAGATGAACGCGCGGGCGACCGTGGTGACGTCGATCGAAATGGCCAACGCCGGCGTGATCAGCCGCGAGCAGGCGCTGCTGCGGGTCAACCCGGCGCTGCTCGAACAGCTGATGGTACCGACGCTGGCCCCGGGCGCCAGCGCCGTGGCGCTGGCCAGCGGCCTGCCGGCCTCGCCGGGCGCGGCTGCGGGCCGCGTGGTGTTCGACGCCGACACCGCGGAAGCGCGCGGCAAGCTGGGCGAGAAGGTCATTCTGGTGCGCGAAGAAACCAAGCCCGAGGACATCCATGGCTTTTTTGCCGCGCAGGGTGTCCTGACCGCACGCGGCGGCAAGACCTCGCACGCGGCGGTCGTCGCGCGCGGCATGGGCAAGCCCTGCGTCTCGGGCTGCGCCGACATCCGGATCGATGTCCATGCGCGCACGGCACGGGTCGGCGACACGGAATTCGTCGAGGGCGACGTGATCACCATCGACGGCAGCACCGGCAAGATCTACGCGGGACGCATCCCGACCGTGGAAGCGGAGTTTTTCGCGGAATTGCAGACCCTGCTCGAGTGGGCCGACGCCACGGCGACACTGAAGGTGCGGGCCAATGCCGACACCCCGGCGGACGCCGCGCGCGCCCGCCGCTTCGGCGCCACCGGCATCGGCCTGTGCCGCACCGAGCGCATGTTCAACGACCCCGGCCGCCTGCCGGTGGTGCAGGAGATGATCCTCGCCGACACCGTGGAAGAACGCCAGGCCGCGCTCGATCGGCTGCTGCCCTTCCAGCGCGAGGATTTCAAGGGCATTTTCCGCGCCATGGACGGCCTGCCGGTCACCGTGCGCCTGCTCGACCCGCCGATCCACGAGTTCCTGCCGACCGCAGCGCAGCTCGAATTCGAAATCGATCATCTGCGCAACCTCAAGCGCGCCGTGCGTTCGATGAACGAATTGCCGGAATCGCTGCGCCTGCTTGACCCGGAACTTCACCACGCCTATGTCGACAGTCTCGACCACCTCAACGCCAACCTCGTCCAGTACCAGCAGCAGCACCGTTTCGATGCGCTGATCGCGCGGCGCGAAGCGATGCTGCGCAAGGTGCATGCGCTGCACGAAGTCAACCCGATGCTCGGCCACCGCGGCGTGCGCCTCGGCCTGACCCACCCGGAAATCTACACGATGCAGATCCGCGCGCTGTACGAGGCGGCGGCCGAATGCCTGCGCGAAGGCGTCACGGTGACGGCTGAGATCATGGTGCCGCAAGTGTGCACCCGCGAGGAACTGGACCGCGTCAAGGCCGTCTGCGAGGTCGAACTCGACCGGGTCGCGGCGCTCACCGGCGAACGCCCGCATGTACGCTTCGGCACCATGATCGAGGTCGTGCGCGCCTGCATGCGCGCCGGCAGCCTGGCGCAGGTGGCCGAATTCTTCAGCTTCGGCACCAACGACCTGACCCAGGCCACCTTCTCGTTCTCACGCGAAGATGCCGAGAACAAGTTCCTCCCCTTCTACCAGGAAGCGAAGATCCTGCGCGACAACCCGTTCGAAGTGCTCGACATCAAGGGCGTCGGCCGCCTGATGCAGATGGCCGTGCAGTGGGGGCGCGCGGCGCGCCCTGAGCTCAAGGTCGGCATCTGCGGCGAGCAGGGCGGCCAGCCGGATTCGGTGCGCTTCTGCCACGCGATCGGGCTGGACTACGTTTCCTGCTCTGCCCCGCGCGTGCCGATCGCGCGCCTCGCGGCCGCCCAGGCCAAACTGCGCGAAAAGGAATACAGCAGCAGCGTGTTCGATTGAACCGCAAAAATGCGCTTCAACGCAGAGGAAAGCCTTTGGCTTTCTCTGCGTCTCTTTGCGCCCTCCGCACCGCTGCGTTGAAGGTTTTTCTCCGTCAGTCGCGGTCGACCGGAAAAACCGGGCAAAAACCTGTGTCGCGCCTCAGCGCACCACCTTGCGCCACTCGTCCTCGAAATAGCGGACCAGCACCTGGTTGTTCAGGCGATTGACTTCGGCCGGGATGCGCGCCATATCGGCCGGAAAGTGGAAGAGCAGCGGCGTGGTTTCGGCGGTCAGGAAACGCGTCGCCACCGGATAGGCCGCGGGCGGGGCGAAGCCGTTGCGCCCGGCAATGATGAAACCCCACTCGCCGAACGACGGCACCAGCGCATGATAGGGGGCGGTTTTCAGGCCGACGTCCTCCAGCGTTGTCACCACGCACCAGAACGACTGACGGGCATAAAGCGGCGAGGTGGACTGGACGACGAGCAGGCCATGCGCGGCCAGGCGCTTTTCGAGAAGGCGGTAGAAGGCCGAAGTGTATAGCTTGCCGAGCGCGAAATTGGCCGGGTCGGGAAAGTCGACGACGATGAAGTCGAAAAAATCATTGCTCGCTTCCAGCCATTGCAGGGCATCGGCATTGACCACCGTGACCCGTTCCGATTTGAGCGCCCCGCCGTTCAATTCGACCAGCGGCGGTGCGCTGGAAAACAGCCCGGTCATCGCCGGATCGAGATCGACCAGCGTCACCGACTCGACCTTCGGGTATTTCAGAATCTCGCGCACCGCCAGCCCGTCGCCGCCACCCAGCACCAGGATGCGCTTTGCCCCCGGCAGGCTGGCCAGCCCGGGATGGACCAGCGCCTCGTGGTAGCGATACTCGTCATGCGACGAGAATTGCAGGTTGTTGTTCAGGTAAAGACGCAGGTCGTCGCGCCAGCGGGTGACGACGATGCGCTGATAGGGTGTCGATTCGGCATAGACGATATCATCGGCATAAACATGCGCCTCGGCCAGCGTCGTCAGCTGGCCGGCCCCGGCAAAGCCGGCGCCCAGCAAGCCGAACACCGTCCAGCTCTGGATGGCCAGCCAGCGCCGCGCCGGCAACTGGTCGCGGAACAGGTGCAGCGCCCAGATCGCCACCGCCACGTTGAGCAGGCCGAACAGCAGCCCGGTGCGCATCATCCCGAGATGCGGTGCCAGCAGGAGCGGAAAGAGAATGGAGACCGCCAGCGCCCCCAGATAATCGAAAGTGAGCACCTGCGACACCAGATCCTTGAAGTCCAGATCGCGTTTCAGGATGCGCATCACCAGCGGGATTTCCAGCCCGACCAGCACGCCGACACCGAACACCAGCAGGTAGAGAACCAGCTTGAACGGCCCCGCCAGCCAGGTGAATACCAGGAACAACGCGACCGCCGAGAAGCCGCCAAGCAGGCCGACCATCAGCTCGATCCGGATGAAGCGCCCAATCAGGTCGCGCGTGATGTATTTCGACAGCCACGAGCCCACGCCCATGGCGAACAGATAGGTGCCGATCACCGTCGAGAACTGCGTCACCGAATCGCCGAGCAGATACGAGGCGAGCGCACCGGCGATCAGTTCATAGGCCAGCCCGCAGGAGGCAATGATGAAAACGGAGAAAAGAAGGGCGTGGCGCATGGACGGGGATGCTAACCTGAAACCGCAATCCCCGGCACTGTGCCAGCCGGCGGGAACGCCCGCGCACCGCGCCGGTCTGAATGCCATCCCGGCACCGTGACTTTTTGCCTATTTTCGAGCGTCGACCGTGACCATCCGTTTTCTCCTGCCCGCCCTGCTCGCCTGCCTCGCGCTGCCGGTCTCCGGCGCCGATTACGTCATCGACCCCAGCCACACCTATGCCAGCTTTGAAATCGACCACATGGGCTTTTCGACCCAGCGCGGCCTGTTCCGGCAGACCTCCGGCCAGGTCGGCTTTGACCAGGAGGCACGGGCTGGCGAGATCGAAATCCGCATCGACGCCGCCTCGCTCGACACCGGCTTCGGACTGCGCGACGACGTACTGCGCGGCGCCGACTGGTTCAACGTCAAGGACTTCCCCGACATCATCTTCCGCAGCCAGCGCTTCGTCTTCGACGAGGAACGGCCGGTCGCCGTCGAGGGCAAGCTGGTTCTGCTCGGCGAAATTCGGCCGCTACGCCTTGAAATCACGCGCTTCAAATGCGGCTTCAACCTGGCGCTGCGCAAGCGCGGCTGCGGCGCCGACGCGCAGGGCGCGCTGCGCCGTTCCGAGTTCGGCATGCAGACCGGGCTGCCCTTCATCGGCGACGAGGTGCGTCTGCGCGTGCAGGTGGAGGCCTACCAGCCCTGATCCGGCCCGCTTTTCTAAAGTCATGTGCTGGCTGCCTGTTTCTGCGAAAATAGCAGCCCATTTTTGCTGTCCGGAATCCCATGCCTCCCCATCCCGCCATTGCCAGCACCGCCGAGATCGTCGCCGAACTGAAGGCCGGCCGCATGGTCATCCTGGTCGATGAAGAAGACCGCGAAAACGAGGGCGACCTTGTCATGGCCGCCGAGCACATCACGCCGGAAGCGATCAACTTCATGGCCAAGCACGGCCGCGGCCTGATCTGCCTGACGCTGACCGAAGCGCGCTGCAAGAAGCTCGGCCTGGTCCAGATGGCGCGCAACAACAAGACCCAGTACGGCACCGCCTTCACCGTCTCGATCGAAGCCGCCGAGGGCGTCACCACCGGCATCTCCGCCGCCGACCGGGCGCGCACCATCCAGGTCGCCGTCGCCAAGGCGACCACCGCCGACGACATCGTGCAGCCCGGCCACGTCTTCCCGATCACCGCCCGCGAAGGCGGCGTGCTGGTCCGTGCCGGCCACACCGAAGCCGGCTGCGATCTCGCCGGCATGGCCGGTCTGGAGCCGTCCTCGGTGATCTGCGAAATCATGAACGACGACGGCACGATGGCCCGCCTGCCTGAGTTGATGGAGTTCGCCAAGGAACACGGCCTGAAGATCGGCACCATCGCCGACCTCATCCACTACCGCGCCGCCTCCGAAACGCTGGTCGAACGCGTGACCAGCAAGACCATCGCCACCGCGCACGGCGAATTCACCCTCCACGCCTATGTCGACCGCGCCAGCGGCGCCACGCACTTGGCACTGGTCAAGGGCCAGATCCCGGCCGGCGGCGAAACGCTGGTCCGCGTCCATGAGCCGCTATCGGTCCTCGACTTCCTCGACCCGGCCAGCAAGCCGCAATCCTTCTCGATCGATGAAGCGCAGGCGGCGCTGGCCAAAAACGGCCATGGCGTCATCGTCCTCATGCACCGTCCGGAAGACGGCGAAGCCCTGCTTGCCCGTCTCACCGGCGCGGTCAATGCCAGCTCGCCGCGCACCCAGACCAAGTGGGATCCGCGCACCTACGGCATCGGCGCCCAGATCCTGCGCGATGTCGGCGTCACCAAGATGCGCCTGCTATCCAGCCCGCGCCGCATGCCCTCCATGACCGGTTTCGAGCTTGAAGTCACCGGTTTCGTCACCTCACCCGCGGAGCTCTGAGCCATGTCCCGCTTCGACAATATCTACGAGTTCGACAACAACCTGAACGGCGCCGGGCTCAGGGTCGGCATCGTCATGAGCCGCTTCAACCAGCCGGTCTGTGAGGGTCTGCTTTCTGCCTGTGTGGCCGAACTGAAGCGCCTCGGCGTCGCCGACGCTGACATGGCGATTGCCAATGTGCCCGGCGCGCTGGAAATTCCGCTCGTGCTGCAGACCATGGCGCAGAGCGGCAGCTACGACGCGCTGGTGGCGCTGGGTGCCGTCATCCGCGGCGAGACCTATCACTTCGAAGTAGTCTCCAACGATTCCTGCCGCGCCATCATGGAAGTCCAGCTCGACACCGGCATCCCGATCGCCAACGGCATCCTGACCTGTGAAACCGACGAGCAGGCCGAAGTGCGCATGCAACCCAAGGGCGCTGACTGCGCCCAGGCCGCCGTCGAGATGGCCAACTTGCAGAAAGCCCTGACCCAATGACCACCACTTCTCTCGGCGACACCGAACAGCCGCAGCAACCCAAGGCTCCACCCAAGTCGGCCCGCCGCCGCGCCCGCGAATTTGCGCTTCAGGGTCTGTACCAATGGCGTGTCGGCGGCGCCGACGAAGCAGCCATCGAAGCCCACCTGCCGGAACTGGAAGATTTTGCCCGGGCCGACCGCGAGTTCTGCCTGACCATGATCCGCGGTGTCCTGGCCCAGAACGAAAAGCTGACCGCGCTGGTATCCGCACATATCGACCGCCCGTTCAAGGAACTGTCGCCGGTTGAAGCGTGCATCCTGCTGATGGGCGCCTGCGAACTGACGCACAACCCGGAAACGCCCTACCGCGTCGTGATCAACGAAGCCATCGAACTGACCAAGGCCTTCGGCGGCACCGACGGTCACAAGTACGTCAATGGCGTGCTCGACAAGGTCGCCGCCGAAACCCGGCCGGTCGAGGTGGAAGCCCGGAAAAAGAGCCGCGGATGAGCGTGGGCGGCGAGTTTGCCCTGATCGACAAGTATTTCGCGCGAGCGACCCCGGCCGCCGTTCTCGGCCCCGGCGACGACTGCGCCCTGCTCCAGCCGACGCCGGGAAAGGAACTCGCCGTCACCACCGACATGCTGGTCGCCGGCACCCACTTCCTGCCCGACACCGACGCCAGAAATCTCGGCTGGAAGGCGCTGGCGGTGAACCTCTCCGACCTCGCCGCAATGGGTGCGACGCCGCGCTGGGCACTGCTCGCCGGCAGCCTGCCGGCGGTTGACGAGCCGTGGATCGCCGGATTCGCCGAAGGCTTCTTCGCCTGTGCCGCCGAATACGCCGTCGATGTGGTCGGCGGCGACACCACGCGCGGCCCGCTCAATGTCTGCGTCACCGCCATGGGCGAAATCGAACCCGGGCAGGCGCTGCGCCGCGACGGCGCCCGGGCTGGCGATCTGGTGTGGGTTTCCGGCCGCCCCGGGCTGGCCAGCCTCGGCCTCGCTCAGTTGCAAGGCCGGATCGCGCTGCCGGCGCCGTGGAACCGCCTGTGCATCGCCGCCCTCGAAAAGCCCCGGCCGCGTGTCGCGCTCGGCCAGGCGCTGGTCGGCGTCGCGTCGGCCGCGATTGATGTTTCCGACGGCCTGCTCGCCGACCTCGGCCACATCGGCGAGCGCTCGGGCTTGGCTGCCGCCGTGCACCTCGTTCAGTTGCCGCACCTGCGGGACCTGGCCGGTAGCGGCCAAAGCTACGACGCCGATCTGCGACGTATCGCCCTCGAATGCCAGCTGGCTGGCGGCGACGACTACGAACTCTGCTTCACCGCGCCCCCGACGCAAAGCCAGGCCGTCGGCCAGATTGCCGCGCGCCTTGAGCTGCCGCTCTGGTGCATCGGCAGCATGGTTCCCGGGGTGGCCGGCGAGGTCACCGTTTACGACCCGGACGGCAAGCCCGTCGAATTTGCCCGGCGCGGCTACGACCACTTTGGCTGAGTCCGCCAAAGACGCCCCCAGCGTCAAATTCCTCCTCGCCCACCCGGCGCACTTCCTCGCGCTGGGCTGTGGCAGCGGTCTGGCGCCTTGGGCGCCAGGCACTTTCGGCACGCTGTTCGCGTGGCTCAGCTTCAACCTGTTTCAGCCGTATCTGTCGGATTTCACGCTGCTTTTGGTGTTGACCGCAGCCTACCTGCTCGGCATCCGGATCATCGACATCACCGGCAGGGCGCTCGGCGACCCCGACCACGGCAGCATCGTCTGGGATGAAATGGTCCCTTTCTGGCTCGTCCTGCTGCTGACGCCGGACAGCTTTCTGTGGCAACTCACGGCCTTCGCGCTTTTCCGCCTCTTCGACATCACCAAGCCACAACCGGCGCGTTATTTCGACCAGCATGTCAAAAATGGCTTTGGTGTGATGGCCGACGATCTTGTTGCGGCCGGGTACACTTTGCTTGGGCTGGCCCTGCTGAAACTCGTTTTCGCCTGACGACGACGCGCCACGGGCATAGAATATCCCGATCGATTTGCCGGGAATCCGATCATGAGCCACAAGCACGCCCACCTGATGCGCAGCATCTTCCAGGATCCGTCGAGCGCCAACATTCACTGGCGCGAAATCGAATCGCTGCTCCACCACCTTGGCGCCGAGGTCGAGCCCTCGCATGGCGCCCGCTTCAAGATCACCCTGAACCGGGTCGAGGTATTCCTCCACCACCCGCATCACAGCAATACCTGCAGCCGCACCGACATCAAGCAGTTGCGCGAGTTTCTCGCCCATGCCGGCGTCACGCTGTCAGCCTACGAGGCTGCTCAGGGCTGAGACGCAGGGCAACCAAGCAGCACAGCCAACGCGCTGTCGGCCAGCTGATCGATGGTCAGCGGACCATCCGCCCGATACCACTGTGGACACCAGTTGAGCATCCCGAACAGCAGATGGCGCACCGGCGCCTTTGCCGAAGCCAGCTTGTCGGCAGCCACGAGTTCGTCGAGCGCCGTCTGCCAGGGAATCTGGTAGCGGTCGAATGCCGCCGTAATTTCGGCGCGGGCGGCGGCATCGAGGCGACGGGTTTCGCCCAGCAGCATCGGCGAATGGCATTCGCCGTCAAGCAGGGTTCCCAGATGCGTGCGCACCAGCGCGCGCAGGCGCAGGGCGGGATCGGCGATGCCGTCGGTGGCTGCGATTAGCCGCGCATAGCCGGCGTCCAGCCCCTCGATCATCGCCGCCTTGAGCAGTTCCTGCTTGCTGCGGAAATGATAGAAAGGGCTGCCGGCGCGCATGCCGACCGCGTCGGCGATGTCACGCGTGGTCGTGGCGTCGAAGCCTTTTTCGACAAAGAGTTGCGCCGCCGCATGCAACAACTCGGCGCGCCGGTTGGGCTCCAGTCCTGCATCAGTCTTGCGCCGCGCCATGCCTACAGTCCGGCCGCAACGCGCGTACCCTGGGCAATGGCTCGCTTGGCGTCAAGTTCCGCCGCCACATCGGCGCCGCCGATCAGCGTGACCGGGATCCCGGCGGCTTCCAGTGGTGCCAGCAACTCACGCCGCGATTCCTGGCCGGCGCAAATGACGATGGTGTCGACCGGCAAGCTCATCGCCTTGCCATCGACGGTGATGTGCAGCCCGGCGTCGTCGATGCGTTCGTAGTTCACGCCGGCGATCATCGTGACGCCGCGCTTCTTGAGCAGCGTGCGGCGAATCCAGCCGGTGGTCTTGGCCAGACCGTCGCCGACCTTGGCCGATTTGCGCTGGAGCAGGAACACCTGGCGCGGCGCGGCTTCGTCCTGCGCCGGCTTGAGGCCGCCACGTGCGGCGAAGCTCGGGTCAATACCCCACTCATCGTTGAATCGTTCGGCTTCGCTCCGCTCGTCGTGGGCGTGGGTCAGGAATTCGCCGACATCGAAGCCGATGCCGCCGGCACCGATGATGGCCACTGACTTGCCAGCGGTGCTGCGCCCCTCGATCAGGTCGAGGTAACCGGTCACGCTGCGATGCTCAATCCCGGGGATGGCCGGAGTACGGGGCGTGACGCCGGTCGCCAGCACCACCTGGTCGAACCCGCCGGCCACCAGCGCAACGCCATCGACGCGCTGGTTCAACTGCAGCCTGACGCCGGATTTTTCGATACGGCGGGCGAAATAGCGCAGGGTTTCATCGAACTCCTCCTTGCCCGGAATCTTCCGGGCAATATTGAACTGGCCGCCGATACGTTCGCTCGCATCGAACAGGGTGACTTCGTGACCACGCTCCGCTGCCGTGGTGGCGCACGCCATGCCGGCCGGGCCGGCGCCGACCACCGCCACCCGCTTGCGCGTCGCGGCCTGTTCGATCACCAGTTCGGTCTCGTGGCAGGCACGCGGGTTGACCAGGCAGGACGTCAGCTTGCCGTTGAAGATATGGTCGAGGCAGGCCTGGTTGCAGGCGATGCAGGTATTGATTTCGTCGGCCCGGCCGGCCGCAGCCTTGGCGACGAAATCGGCATCGGCCAGGAAGGGGCGGGCCATCGACACCATGTCGGCACACCCCGAGGCCAGTACCTCCTCGGCAACTTCCGGGGTATTGATCCGGTTGGTGGTGATCAGCGGGATCGCAACCTCGCCCTTCAAGCGCTTGGTCACCCAGGCAAAGGCGGCGCGCGGCACCATGGTGGCGATGGTCGGAATGCGCGCCTCATGCCAGCCGATGCCGGTGTTGATGAGGGTGGCGCCGGCCGCCTCGATGGCCTTGGCCAGGGCAACCACTTCGTCCCAGGTGCTGCCGCCCTGCACCAGATCAAGCATTGACAGACGGAAGATGATGATGAATTCCGGACCAACCTTGGCCCGGGTCGAGCGCACGATCTCGACCGCGAACCGGATGCGGTTTTCGAAGCTGCCACCCCATTCGTCGGTACGCAAATTGGTCTGCGGCGCAACGAACTGGTTGATCAGGTAGCCCTCGGAGCCCATGATCTCGACTCCGTCGTAACCCGCCTTCTGCGCCAGCCGGGCACAACGGGCGTAGTCGGCGATAGTCTTGCGGACCCCCCAGCGCGTGAGGGCGCGCGGCGTGAAGCGATTGATCGGGGCACGCAGTTTCGAAGGCGCGACATTGAGCGGGTGATAGCCATAGCGGCCGGTATGCAGAATTTGCAGCGCAATCTTGCCGCCCGCGGCGTGCACCGCATCGGTGACGATCCAATGCTTGCTCACCTGCCACGGAAAGCTGAGCTGCGAACCGGCATGGTAGACACGGCCGGCGAAATTGGGCGCAAAGCCGCCGGTGACAATCAGCCCGACCCCGCCCCTGGCGCGCTCGGCATAAAACGCCGCCATGCGCTCGAAGCCGTTGCTTTCCTCTTCCAGTCCGGTGTGCATCGAGCCCATCAACGTGCGGTTCCGCAGCGTCGTGAAGCCAAGATCGAGCGGCGCGAGCAGGTTGGGATACGGCGAGTGAGCGGCGGGCAGGTTCATGAACTGATCTCCAGAATGTTTGATTAATTATTTAGCAAGCAAGCGCTTGGTTATTTTCAACTCGTCCGCCAGAAAATGCAAGCACTCCCGCCACCCAAACCGTCGCAAGCAAAGCTCGAACAGCAACAGAATTGACTGTACGCGCCGGCGCATGCTCTCATTCTTCTTTTGCCGCGCAGGAAACCGTCATGTTGCAGAAGCTCGCGTCTTTTCCCGGAATCAATGGTCCGGTCGTCATTGTCGTGGTCGACGGCTACGGCATCCCCAAATCCGACGCCGGCAGCGCCATTGCCGCCGCCCGCAAGCCAATCTTCGACAAGCTGTTCGCCAACTATCCGAATATCCGCCTGCGCGCCCACGGTACCGCGGTCGGCATGCCGTCCGACGACGACATGGGAAATTCCGAAGTCGGCCATAACGCCATCGGCGCCGGTCAGGTCTATAGCCAGGGCGCAGCGCTGGTCGCCGATGCGATTGCCTCCGGTGCCATCTGGCAAGGCGAGGCATGGCAGCAGATCGTCGCCGGTGCCAAGGCCGGGCGTGGCACGATCCATTTCATCGGCCTCTTTTCCGACGGCAACGTTCACAGCCACATCGACCACCTCAAGGCCATGGTCGTCCAGGCCAAGGCCGAAGGCATCAGGACCGTACGCATCCATGCCCTGCTCGACGGCCGCGACGTGCCGGAAACCAGCGCGCTCGATTACGTCGTGCCGTTTGAAACCTTCCTTGCCGAAATCAGTGCCGATGGCTTCGATGCCCGCATCGCCTCGGGCGGTGGCCGCCAGTACATCACCATGGACCGCTATGATGCCAACTGGGCGATGGTCGAAGAGGGTTGGAAGACGCATGTGCTCGGCCTGGGCACCCAGTTCCCGAACGCGACTGCCGCAGTCAATGGCTTGCGCGAGCAGAATCCGGGCACCATCGACCAGGATCTGCCGGAATTTGTCATCGCCGACCACGGCCAGCCGATCGGTACCATCGAGGACGGGGATTCGGTCGTCTTCTTCAACTTCCGCGGCGACCGCGCCATCGAAATTACCCGCGCCTTCGAGGAAGTGGCTTTCGACAAGTTCGACCGCGTCAGCGCGCCGAAGGTAACCTATGCCGGCATGCTGCAATACGACGGCGACCTCAAGCTGCCCGCCCGCTTCCTCGTCGCCCCGCCGGCGATCCGGGACACCACCGGCGAATGGTTCGCCAAATCCGGCGTCGCCCAGTTCGCCTGTTCCGAAACGCAGAAATTCGGCCACGTCACCTATTTCTGGAACGGCAACCGCTCCGGCAAGTTCGCCGGCGAAACCTGGCAGGAAGTCCCGAGCGACGTCGTTCCCTTCGAGCAGCGCCCGTGGATGAAGGCCGCCGAAATCGCCGATGCGATGATCGCCGCGATCCAGTCGGGACAATACAAAACCCTGCGCTGCAATTTCGCCAACGGCGACATGGTCGGTCACACCGGCAATTTCCGCGCCGCGACAATGGCCATCGAAGCCGTTGACCTCTCGCTGAACCGACTGCTGCAGGCCGTCGACGCCGCCGGCGGCGTGGCGCTGATCACCGCCGACCACGGCAATGCCGACGAAATGTACGAACTGGACAAAAAGACCCGGCAGCCGGCGCTGAACCAGGACGGCAGCTACAAGGCCAAGACCGCGCATACGCTGAGCCCGGTCCCGCTGATCCTTTACGACAACGCGACCGGTGGCCGGCTGGGCCTCAGGCAGACCGACAAAGCCGGTCTCTCCAACATCGCCGCCACCGTAGCCAACCTGCTCGGACTGGAAAAACACGCCAGCTGGGACGAAAGCCTGCTGGAAGTTCGTTCAGCGGATTGAACCGTCGGCACTGCCCTTGCTCAAAAAAACAGCCCCGCTCGGGGCGGGGCAAAATTCTCGACAGGGAAATCGAGATAAGGAGGGATTCAAATCAAGACAGCCTCATCTTATCCCCCCGCCCCCGCGCCGTCTGTAGCCCCTTCGTGGGCTTAACGTAACCTACTGTAACAATCGCCGGAGACGCCATGCCCCCCATCGACCACAATCGCCTCGACCGCGTTGTACTCGAAGCCCGCAAGGCGCGCGACGATCGGGAGCAGGGCTATCGCGAACGGGCGCTCAAGATTTACCCATGGATTTGCGGACGCTGCGCCCGTGAATTCACGCTCGGTAATCTGCGCGAGCTGACCGTCCATCATCGCGACCACAACCACGACAACAACCCGGCCGACGGCAGCAACTGGGAGCTGCTCTGCATCTACTGTCATGACAACGAGCACCAGAAGCAGATCGAAGCAGACCGTGGCTACACCGGTAACAGTGGCACCAAGGCCGGTAGCGCCACCCATTCACCATTTGCCAACCTGAAGTCGCTGCTCAAGCCGGG
>Ga0209202_1000211_pt1 | contig 60775 bp, 72 predicted proteins | sample AD_UKC032_MetaG_FD_184416 | JGI IMG/M metagenome (GOLD analysis project Ga0209202, IMG submission 184416) | Active sludge microbial communities of municipal wastewater-treating anaerobic digesters from USA - AD_UKC032_MetaG (SPAdes) (version 2) | ecosystem: Engineered > Bioreactor > Anaerobic >... | reverse complement strand
CTGACCGAACGGATTGCCTGGAGAGGTGCGGCGCAAGCAGGTTTCGCAGCCTTCTCGCCACCCTTCTTCGTCGCTTCCTGAACCAGCGCAGCGGGCTATGTCATAGGGGAGGCTCATGCTGCACCGCCTTTCACACGCTTGAATTCGATTACCCACACCCATGGGTTTGCTTCCCATGATCCGGGGCCGTTGATGGACTCCCAAAGTTTCCTGTATAGGCCAACTGAATCAACAAGCCGGCCACCGCAGTTTCCACAGGATCGGACAAAATCCAATGGTATTTCACATTGGCACGCCCGCCCGTCATAGACACCTTCGGCTAGTGCGTCGGCTTCGCTGATGTCCTGCAGCCGCTCGACGCGGACGCCGGTGATCTCAAGACTGATGCGGCTGGCCCAGCGGGGCATGTGAATTGACGGAACTAAACGGCATTCGGCGCGGCCAGAATTCTTCATGCCGTAGCACGCAAGTTCGCCCCACCTTTCTGCCGCTTGCTCTGTGTTCTCGATTGAAACAAATGCGTCGTCCGCAAGGTAGCGAACACCGTCAAGGCCGCTTGGCAACTCGTCTGCGCGGCACGTTTCGCGCACCCAAATCAGGTCGCCGGGCTGGCCGTAGGGGCATGGATACCAATGATCTTGTGCGTCCTCTGTCTCTCGCCACGGCCATAGCGTTCCATCATCGCGCTCTTCGATGCTGTGATAGTTCGTTGTGCGCTTGTTGAACACTTTGCGCCGCGTCTGAGTCTTCCGGCCTTCGAGGATGGCTCGAACCATCGGGGCGCTGAACAAAATAGGCCGTTCCTTTACTCCATCCACGACACGCACCCCTCTGTTTCGCACTTTCCGTGAACATGGCCGTTGTACGCCGACTGGCCCAAGTGCAGCCGGCCTTTGCACACCGGGCATTCGACGACCTCATGGCGGTCAGTGGCAGGCTTCGGTTTCACACGCCATGCACCGGCAACCTTGATTGCTTCCATCGATCGCTGTAGCCACCGATCGCTTTCTTCGCGGTCGGCCCGAACTTCATCCCTTGTCGGTTCCTGGTACAGCGGACATGGCTTCGCTTTGTCGGTACCTGGGAATGGTTTGGTTTCCGCCGGTGCTTCACCGGGTTTCAGGTAGGTTCCACCGCGCGCCGACTTGTGCAGCAACTGGATGCACGGCTTTGGCCCATTCGGCCACATCACTTGATAGGACACTCCGCGCTTGCACATGGTGTTTTGCACGCCGTTGAAGTGCTTGCAGGTTCCATCTCTCATGCTTCTCCCCATTCCGACTCAACCGCCTCGCCGAGAGAGCCGGCCGGGTAGAAGACGATGGCCGGGGCGGTGGTTTGTGTCTCTTCGGTGATAGTCAAACTGGCTTGTGTCTCAGATTCAGCGTTTTGTGAGAGACAAGCGCCTTTCACGCTGGCGATGGCCGACTCGGAATTAGCGAGCGTTACAACATCAAGAAAACCGATTCCGACTTCGTTCAGCATTACCTGCTGGCAGTGCTTTACATCAGCGACTTGTTTCTCAAGCGCCGCCAGCAGATCTTCGCGCTGCTTTGTTACGTGATTTACCATGTGATCTCGACCAAATCCGCCGAATGCTCCGACAGCCGTCAATATTTGGTCAGGTATTCCAGCGCAGGCATTCACGCAGTCGACGATTCGGCGGGCGTTGGCTTTGCCGATGTTCATGGCAACCGTTACATCGCCGGGCCATCCATCCGGCCCTTTTGCATCTATATCATTGCACTCGTTGTCGCCTCGATTTACGACTTTCCACGGCTCTTTCGTATGGCCCATGTCATTGGCTCCCGGTGCTGCCGAACCCGCCGTCGCCGCGCTCGGTGTCATCCATAAGTCTGGCGCCGATGATCTCGAAGTATCGATCGAGAAATTCGGCCATTGCTTGGAACGGCGCCAGTGGAACAATGCGTTCAGAAACTGGAGTCACGTTGGCGATCAGCGCCCACTCATCATCATGCGGCGCCATCAGGTCGCGCTGCTCGGTAGCCAGCATGACCAAATCGGCCGCCTTTACGCTGGGTGGCAAGCTGGAAATTCCGAACCTGGAAAGCACAGCGGCCTCAACACGCTTCTCGATTTCCTTGTAGTCTGGCAGCAACTGCTTCAACGGGCGGGCAACGTCGCCAATGAAGGCTTCGGCAGCATCGTGAAGAAGGCCGGCCATGGCGTCCTCTGGCGGCACGATCTTGGAAACCATGACCGAGTGCTGGGCCACCGAGTAGAAGCGGCTGGTATGGCCCGCAAAGCGGCATACGTGCGACAGCGCGTGCGCTATGTCTTCAATGCCGAAGGTGCTGTTCTGCGGTTGCAGAAAGTCGAAGTAGTTGCCCGACACCGTAAGGATGTCGGGGCGAATGCTGTGTCTCATACTGCTTTCTTCCCAAAAGTGGCGAGAACTTCGCCGTCGTGTTCCAGGGTGATCGTGGCGCCGTCAGCCTTGGCCATATCGTCAAGATTGCGCATCGCCTGGTGGGCGGCCTTCATGGCGTCTGTCGTGACCAGCACCTTGCGGCTTCCGCTGCTATCCATCTTGCTGACGATGCCGCCGCGTTCCATGTCTTCGATCAACCGGGCAGCGCGGTTGTAGCCGATGCGCAGATGTCTCTGGACGAATGAAATGGAAGCGCGCTGGTTCTTGATGACGATGGCCGCGGCCTCCATGTAGAGCTCGTCGTCGTTGTCCTCCGGCTGGGCCGTATTGTTGGCGGTCGTCAGCAGACCAGCCTCCGGTTCAACGAGGCCGCCCAATTCGTTGATCAGGAAGTTGTAGGTGCCGACCAGTTCGCCGACCATCAGCGTCACATCGGCCTCGAAAGCCTGCGCGACGCTATCGGCTTCCTGATCCTGGTGGCGCTTGTCAGCCTGCATCAGTTCCAGCGCGACCAGTTGCTTCAAGTGCAGGCTGTCGTCGACCTTGAAGGACAAACGGTCATCCCGCGTGACGCCGATCTTGCGCGGTACATAGCCTTCCGAAATGCGGCGGCGCATGTCGGACTCGTCGAGGTTTGTCCGCTTGTAGGCGATGGCCGGCTTGCCGGGTTCGGCCTTTTCCAGTTCAACGAAGTCGTCGACGGTCAGGCCCGGCGGCGTTTCGCCAAGCAGCCACCGGATCATTTCGCCGGTGATCCGCTTTTCGGTCTGAATCAGAGTGAGCGGCAGCGCATCCAGCGTATGGCGCAGGGCATCGACCATCATGTCGGCGCGAGCCGGGCTGCTGGTATCAACGAGGAAGAACTGGCCGGCAAAGACGCCCAGCGTGCGGCGCTTTTGGGTGAAGGCCTTGGGCAGCAGCTCCTCGGTGACGCGCTCCTTGATCTCGCGCAGTTGCTTGCGGCCGGGCTTGTAGCCCTGCAGCTTCTCAAGATCGATGGCGCGCTGCTCGACTTCTTCGGCGACGACCGAACCCGGCAGCAGGTGGTCTTCGGTTTCCAGGCAGATCAGCGTGTGGCCGGCGACGTGGTGCGCCAGTTCGGCGGTCGAGTGGGGGCACGGGGCAGCGAAGCCCACGGTGCGGCCTTCGTTTGCCGAACAGGGGCGAGCCGGGTAACGGGCCAGCATTTCCGGGTCGAGGCGGAAGCCGGGGGTAACTAGGTAGCAAACTGTGTTTTTGAACATTGATTTTCTTGATCCTGTCATATTGGGTGGGGTGCTAACGGTGTGTGGGAGATCTGGAGATCGTCCGCTTTCCCCCGTTGATGGGTGACAGGCAGGCAGCCGCGTTCTGGTGATCGAGATCTCCCTTGGCCTGCCTGTCGAAAGTCATTTGTTCCAGGCCTTCCATAGCATTTTGAGCAAGCGCTTTTCCATGTACCGCTTCGCGTCGTTGTGGATGTGCGCTTTGGTCTTTTCCGGGTGGCGCGCGGCGTAGTCGGCTTTGCGGTCGAGATAAACCTGGCCGAGATAGCCGAGCGAATAAGAGTCGCCGACCTTATTTCCGTCCTCGTCCTTGTTATTTCGGACTTGGGCCTTGATGATGGTTTCGCCAATGTTCCACATGGCCGACCGGCGCGACGGGTTATAGCCGTGGTCGAGCGCCTTGCCTTTGTCGGACTGCTTGGACTGGCGAACGCCATCAATCACAGCCATGCCCATGCGCTTCCATAGCCGAGACACGGTGCCGTAGTTGGCGATGTCGCCAGCCTCCCCGACGATGTTGGCGAGTTGAGTAGGCGAAAAGCCGCGAACCTCGGTGATGAATGCTTCGATGTCGAGGGAAGCGACGGCGGTTGCCATCTTCTTTTCAATGGTGTGCTTTTGCTTGTCGAAACCGGATTGCTCGATGACATTGAGCAGGTAGCCGGCGCTGTCGAAGACGATGGCAGCTTCCGGGTTGCCTGCTTTCAGGTCGTCCAGTAGTCGATCACCAGCCTTCTTCGCGGCGGCACGCTGCTTCTCGGGAAGGAAGGTGTTGTATCCGACCGCGTGCCGGCAGATCGACGTGACTTGCCGCGTCAGGTTGCCATGCGCCCGGATGATGTCGTTGCGCTGCTTGTAGAGCGTCTTGATCCGGGCGATGGTGTCGGCATCGCGGTGGCGTGGGGTGACGACTTCGGCACCGATCTTTTGGTTTTCAGCGACCACCTGGCCGTCGTCGTCGAAACTGTTGGACGCATCAAACATGCTGGCATCCTCCGAGTTGGGTGGAGTCGGCACGGCGTTGCTGGGTAACAGTTCGCTGATGGCCTTCTCCGGAAAGGGGTTGAACGCTGGAAAGCGCACCATGGTTTGCATTCTCAATTTGTCCGGCGTTCAGGGAAGGGGTGAACCCGTTGGCATGGTTGCGCTGGTTGAAAACTTTTCCATGGCCAACGAGTTCTTGAAGGGGGGCAGCGGCAGTGGTAACTTGGGAATCAACCGGGAATTGGCCGTCGACCGTAAGAGGGTGATGGGCAGGCAAGGCGTGTTCTGGTGACATATAGGACATGGCCCGCCCATCGAAAAGAGGTGCGGTGTTGTCACTTCTCATTTGGTTTTCAGGAGAAGGATGGACATCCCCGCGAGAAAGGAGGGCGCCGGCATTGCTGCTCTGGTTTTCAGCCCGTCTTTGGCCTGCGCTCGAAACTTGGTTGTTCATGGATTGCTCCTTGTAGGGTGTGCGCTGCGCACTTAACCATTGGTTGTCATATCGACCCTGGCGCAGCGCACGAAAACCGGACAACTCGGCAGCCCTATCGCGTTGCGTCTGCAACCATGCGGCAGCGCGGTAGTTGGCGCACTCCTTGTTGACCAGATCGCGGACGGCTGCATTGAGCAAGTCATCGCACACCAGTTTGTAGAGCGCGCTGTCCTTGTAGATCAGATCAATCGCCAGCGATGCCGCTTGTTCTCGATCATTCGTCTGCTTGAAGCAGTCGCTGATGACATCGGAAATCGTTGGTGGCTTCATAGGTGCATTCATGGTGTTTTTCTCGCTGGTTGGTTTCTGATTGCTCTGTCTGCTATACGGAACCGGGCCGGATTGGTTGTCGACCGCAGCTTCCTTTCTGTGAAAGTAAGCCCGACCCGGTTTCGTGTAGCGTTTGGTGGGGAACCCGCAGGCATTCCGATTGCCGGCATTTCTCTACTGGCTCTGAACCAGTTCGACTGCTGACCGCCGCTTGCTGCATCGCTGCGCTGGTATCCGGCTGCACACGTCTAGGGCCGTGCCCCGGTTCCCCATTGATCGTTACGCCTGCCCGGCAGATTCAAGACCACGCAGGAATTCATCGTCTTGGTCGATTGTTTTTTCTCCAAGAATCTCTCCGGTTTCGCTGTCGACCGAAGATTCGTGGTCGTTATCAACCTCCTGCGAAACGCCATCGATCACGAATCCGTTTTCCTGGCTCAAACCAGCTTCGGCGGCTTCATCAAGTCCGACTGCGCGCTGAATTTCGATACTCACCGGCAGGTACTTAAACAGTCGACGTATGGCCGTTTTCTTTGCCATTTCGGTGAAGTGGGCAATCCACGGCGTATCGGTTCGATTGAACCGGATGGCTGTTTTGTAGCCTTGGCTGGCATTGCGGATTTCTTCGACCTGGGCGCGGGTGAGCACCTCAAATTGCGTTCCACCATCTTTCAGGCGGGCAACTGCATAAACGTGCGTCAGTTCGCCGCGCGCCCCTTCTGCCGGGATATGTTCAATCGTTTCCTCGATGCCGTAGCAGTAACGGAATTTGTCATTCTGGCAAACGCCTCGGGCGCTGATGCTGACGATCTGGCCGGAGCGGCGGGCTAGATCAAGCATTCCGCGATAGCCAACGATGAACTGTACGTCCGTCGTGCCGCGTTTCTTGTTCTCAAACGGGATCAGGTAGGCATGCCCCATGGTTCCGCCCGGCTCAAGGCCAAGCTGCGAGCACTGGATAACTGCACCGAATAGCGTAGCCGGGTCGCATTTCATCAGCTCCGGGGTTTTACGAAATTCGGTCAATGCAATTCGTGCCATTCGATCAGCGGTCATGTGCTTCGGCAGAGCCCGCTGAATCTCGTTCTTGTATGTTTCCATGAAGCCGTGAATGGTGGTCGGCTTGGCCGTAACGGCGGCGGTCGACTTGCCTTGAATGGCGTTTTTCACTGCCTCGGTGCGTGTTGTAGAGGTCATTATTTTTCATCCTTGATCAGAAAGCGCCGGCTGCCCGGCTGGGTGGTGGTGTTGTTGTCGAACAGTTCTTGCGTGTAGCCGAGTTGGCTGGCGATTGCTCGCCAGTCGGTTTTGGTACTTGGCCGGGCACTCTTCCAGGTGGCCAGCGTCTCGCCGTTCAGCGTCAGCGCTTCGGCGTCTCCGATGGCGACCTTGATTGCCAGCGCGGCATCGTCGGCGATGCGCTGCAGTGTTGCCATGCTGGCGCGGGTGTCGCGCAGGATGGCCAGCTCGTGCAGCACGGCTTCGTTGGCCTCGACCGCAATCCCTTGGCGGCTGGCCGGGAACAGCGCCCGCACGTCGGCGTCGCAGACTGGCGGCGGCGCCACGTCGGCGACGATATGCGCCCGCCACCATTCCGAAGCCTTGGCGACGATCATCGCTTCCAGGTCGGCGTCGCTCGGCAGGTGGTAGATGCGCACCTCCTGATTGCCAAACAGCACGGCCAGATCGGCATACTGACAGCCGGACAAAATCCGGTAGGTGGCGCACTGCAACAGGTAGGCCATTGGCACGGCGTCACTGCCCGCCGGCCCCCACTCGTCCGGCTTGTAGGCGGAGAAGGCCGAAGCCGTCTTGCATTCGAGCAGGCGGTCGGTGCGAATCTCGGACTTATGGCTGGCGCGCTTCTGGCCATCCGGGATAACCAGGCGGTCGATGTTGCCGATGATCGGCGCGCTCGGGTGGCGCAGCATGGTTGTGTAGCGCTGCACGTCGTTTCCGGTCTGTGCCGTGTATTCCTTGGCGACAAACTCTTCGGCGTAGATTCCGAAGCGCATCTGCAGGGTTTCGGCCTGCGCCTCGGAACGCCCGGTCTTGTCGAGCCATACGTCGACCGGCGTCCGGTAGGGCGAGAGGCCAAAGACGGCGCCGATGTCGGAGCCGCCCAGGCCGTGTTTTCTGTCCGCCAGCCAGGCGCCGCGATCAGGTGCGTTCATTCTCGATCTCCTTGATTTTGGTAATCGCATACCCATTGAAACCTTCGATGGCGGCAATGCGGCGTGCTTCTGAAACTGCAAGTTCCTTGTCGTCTGCCTCAATGGTGATCATGTATTCCGGCCGCGAGCGTGACTTGCTCATGCCGGTAGGTTTCATCTGAATCTCGAACTTCGGCATCATTTGCTTCCGTTTTTCCGGTGCCTTGAGCATTTCATGCAGGTTCAACATCACACCGCCTCCGCAATCGCATAGCGCAGATCACCAAGCAGCGCCGGGATGCCTTCCTGCGTGTCGTCGTCCTCGAACCCGGCGACGAATTCTTCGGCGCGCTTGGCCACGTTCAACAGCCGCGTATTGCTGCGGCGCAGTAACTCAACCTCGGCGGCCAGGTCGGCAATGATCGTGTTCGGCGTGGTCATTGTTCGTCCTCCCGGCAGCGGCGGCATCCGGCGCCGTGGCACACGCAGGAGCCCCATGCGTCGTCGACTTCTTCGGTTGCCTTGTCCTCGGCCAGCTTGTGCCAATACTGGAAGCTGACACTCAGCATGGCATTGCCAAGTGCCGTGGCACCTTGCCTGGCGGCGCGGCCAAGCGCATCGCATTCGGCGGCCGGCATTTCAGAGAGCGCTTCCTGGATGTTGTTGCCGGTGTCGTGTGCGTATTCACCGCAGGCCATCAGGTCGACCACGCGATCGGCGATCATCTTGATCCGGCGTTCGTCGTTGTCCTGCTGGCGCATATAGTTGCGCAGCGCGGATTCGTTGGCGTCGAGTGCGAGCATCATTACCCCCATTGGATCAGCGCGGACTTGACCAGCACATAAAGCCAGGCGGCCGTCGCGGATGAGCAGACGATGATGTAAAGGACAAGGCTGGCCCGGTGCGACTTGTCCAGCGCTTCCTGCTCACGGCGGAATTCTTCGGTGGTCATCACGCCATGCTCCAGACCACACGCACCCCGGGCGGAAGCGTGGCGTTGTAAGCGGAGCGAACGCGCGCCAGTTCGCGGCGAGCATTGCTGCGGGCGATGATGATTCGTGATTCCAGCATCTTGTCGCCGATGCACTCCAGGCAAGCGTTCTGTCCGTCGATGGTGATTTCGAGCGAGCGGATCTGGAACAGCAGCAGGGCGCGGCGGATGGCGTTGAGTAGGGATTTCATGGCTATCCCCTTACGCGGCCAGCTTCTTGGTGGTCACTTCTTTGACCAGGAATCCAAGAGCGCGGATGTTGTCCAGGTCATTCGCGTCGAGCGTCTTTTTGCCGGAAATCTTGGTGAACAGTTCGGCCGCTTCGTTGGCCGGGTAGATCAGGTCATTTCCGAAGACGTTGCGGATTTCGACATTCACGGCCGAGCGCAGCAGGAAGAACGGGTTATTCGTGTTGTAGCGATCAACGATCTCGTCGCGGAAGGCTTCAATCGTCGGGTCGCTGTCGTCGTTCAGGGCGAAGAGCCCGATGCGCGCTACTTCGATCCCGCTCTCGTCCTCGATGTTGTTGCGGTAGCAGCCCTTGCGAAGAATCGTCGGCAGCTTCAATTCGTTGGCTTTCATTTCTATCTCCTTGATTTACATCCCACGAACAAATCTTAGCGCACTAAGAATTGATTGGTCAACAATTATTTAGCACACTAAACTTTATGGCGAAAAAAAACCGCCATTCGGCGGCTTGCTTTGCGTTGTGACTGCTTTAGTCAGGTTGCCACATGCTGCGCTTGGCGATGGCGCATACGAAGTGAATCACCTCAATATCGGCCAGTGGTATCGCTAGTTTTCCGTGGGATTCGTTGATCGAAAGAAGGTGCAGGGTATCGTCACGAACATAGAGCAGCTCCTTGACCATCACGCGACCATCTTTCGCTCTGACGAGAACCTCATCGCCTGGAATGGGTTGGTGGTCTGGCTCAACGATGACGAACTCACCATCCTTGATGCGCGGCTTCATGGAATCGCCCTTGCAGCGTAGGGCGTAGGCGTTGGATGTCTTCGCGGCAAACTCGATGTGCCCATCACCAAAGCCTGCAGGGGTTTCAAGTTCGGCCCAGTAGCCGTTGTCGCCTAGTTGCGCTGTTCCTACCACGGGAATTCTTTGCGCCCGTCCAAGTGCCGGCGCTTCCTCCGCATTGGATTCTGCGCCCTGCCGTTGCGTTTGGGTATTTGACGAAGGTAATAGCCACTTGCGATGCGGCGGCCCATCATTGACCCAATCAGGGTTGTACCCAAGATTTGCAAGCCTTGTAAGACCCTTGGCGCCAATTTTCGCCACAGAAAGTGGGTCTGATATTTGGCTTATGCGTCCGCTGGATAGCGACAGCAGTTCTTGAAAGTAGGTGCCTGGAACGGGGGCCGAGTGGCCCTGATCTTCGGCAATTTCCAGCAGGCGCAAATAGACGGGATTCATGGTTGGCATCCTAAACGCTACGGCGCTTAGTGGACTTGCAGAACAAATCTTAGTCGGCTAAGATTCGCGGCATGGACGCAAACAAAATCATTGATGCCCTCGGCGGAACGGTAGAAGTCTCCCGTCTGTGTGAGGTTACGGACGGCGCCGTTTCGCAATGGCGAACTGCCGGGATACCAAAGCCGCGCCTGATGTATTTGAAACTGCTGCGGCCGGATGTCTTTGCAGATTCCGATTCCGAGTCGATTCCGCCTGTCACGGTCGACGCCAAAAACCAGCCGATTTCCGAAGACAGAGAGGCGGCTTGATGTCCGGCTCAGCAGTCGTTGTAGATGCCAGGGCCGGCCGGCGAGCAGTCGGTTTCCGAGCCGCTTCTGGAGCACCCATTGCCGCCCGACAGGAAGGCGAACACAACGACAACCGCCGCGGCGCCTTTCGCAATGTCCAGCGCCGATCTGGCGGTCATCTTCTCTTCGTTGGCGAGCGCAAAAACGAATATCGCCACGAAGCAGGCGGCGAATTGCCACCAGTTTTCCAGCACGGCATGGATAAACGACATGCTTCATTCCCCCTTCGGTTGATTCTACCAGCATGACAACAGCCCTTTCCCGATCCGGATCCACCAGCCCGCTGGGCAAGCTCTCCTACGAGACGAAGGTGCGCGTTGCCGAGTCGGTCGGTGAAGAGCTTGAGCGCCAGGCCCGCGACCTCGGCCTGAACGTCAGCGAGTACATCCGCGAAGTGCTGACTATCAAGGCGATGGGCTATGACCATGTACGCAAGCTATACCAGGATCGGCTTGAAATGGTGGCCGGAACCGGGGCGGAAAGGGGCGTGAAGTGAGCGCGCCGAACAAAATCAACGGCCGCACGCGCGAAGAACTGGAGCGCATGTGCCAGGGCAAACACCGCTGGGCGGACGAACTTTCCGCCCGGGCTGGGGCGCTGGGATCGCTCGAACAACGGCCCGAAACCGGGCGCCTTTTTACCTACCGCTGCCCGGTGTGTCGCGGCTTTCATCTGACCCGGAGCAAGCAGCGCGGCCAGACGCCTGTGGCGCTCGATAACTGCGAGGCTGCTGCATGAAATCAATCCCATCCTGCGTCTCCTGCAAGTATTCGTCGCCGAGCGTTGCCTATCCGCAGGTGCGCTGCAACATCAAGGGCGGGTTCGTGGCGCCGCAGTTCAAGTGCGGGCATTTTGTGGTGGTGGTGAAGGCATGACCTACGAAAAAATCCTTTCGATTCTCAAGCCGTGGCACGACGCAATGCAGGAATGCGATGCGCGTATGGATGCGCTATCCGACCTTTGCGGCCCGGTTGACGAAAGCCCGCTAGGCAACGCGGTATTTGGCCTGATGGGCGATTACACGAAGACGATAGCCAGTGCCATTGATTGGGATCATGCGGCGCTTGAGGACTGGTGGTGCTCGCATAACTTCGGTGAGCGCTCAATGTCGATTCGCCTGTGCGGAGAACCGTTTCGCGAGATCTCAACCATTGAGCAGTTGGCGCAGTTGATTGCTGACGATCACGCAAAGGCTGGCTAATGACGACGCCAATCATCAGGCTTAATCCAGCCCCAAATACAAGCATGACACCCGCCCAAGCACTTCATTCCGCGATTGCCGATGCCGAAAATGGGTGTGGATTACAGGACGTGCTGATCGTGGCCTATGACGCCGATGGCTGTCTGTATATACGGTCTAGCAAGATGACGTGTGCCGAAGCGTTTTTCATGGCGAACAAGGCGATGCGCTGGGCCGAGTCAGGGGGCGAAGAATGACCGACCTCTACAACCGCTGCCTGCCGTACAGCCAGGATCGTTACCGCCAGGAAACAGCCAAGCGAAGCCAGATGATCGGCGCTGGCAGCACACCCAAGAAAACCAAGTGCGTGCGCTGCAAGGTATGGCGCACAACGGAAACCGGCAAGGAGACGGACAAGGGATTTGTCTGCCACGGGTGCCATAGCCCGAGGGCTGTTGCATGACCCTATCCCTTGCCATCGCGCAAATCCAACTGCGACCGCAGTACCACCCGAGCTATTCAATCGAGCCCAAGGGCGAATCCGGCCGGCCGATCTCGAAACTGCGCATCGCTCGCAAGCAGCAGTTGTACGAAATCAGCGTACGACTCGGCGAGGCCGCGCACGCCGACATTCTGGCCGAGATACGCAAGACAGATTCGAGAATCGGAAAGGACGACGTGCGCAAGATGCTGAATGAGTTGATCACCGACAAGCGGATGGGCAAGCGCACGGTTTATGGCGGTGGCAAGAAGGTTTTTTACAAGGCGAGTCCTGAATGAATAAATACGCCAAACAGTGGCTTGACCCGCGCTGGCAAAAGCGGCGTCTCGAGATCATGCAGCGCGATGAATTTCAATGTGTAGATTGCGGTGCAGACACCAAAACCCTGAATGTCCATCACATTTACTACAACCGAGGCGCCGATGTTTGGGACTACCCTGACCATGCTCTCGTGACACTTTGCAATGAATGCCACGAGGCCGAACATGCCGTAGGTGAATCATGCGAAAGAGCCCTAATTGACGCATTCAAGAAGGTCGGATTACGTTCTTCGTATCTTGGCGCAATTGCCTTCACTATCGAACAGGTGCAGGAAAAACTTGGCACAAAAAAGGCGAAATATCTTGTCGAGATCATGGATTTCATCCTCTTCAGGCCTGTCTGCGACGAATCGGCTTTCGGTGAAATTAAGGCGCTTTACGAGAAGCTAAAACCGAAAGGTTTTTTTGCTGACAAGGGCGAAGAATGAAGCGTCCATCGTTCCAGTTTTACCCGGCCGACTGGCGCAAGGATGCGGCCCTCCAGTCGTGCTGCCTACAGGCACAAGGCCTGTGGATCAACATCATGTGCATTGCGCACGAATGCGAGCCATATGGTCACCTAGTGGTCAATGGCAAGCCGATGAACCAGGCTCAGATAGGTCGGCTGGTCGGCGTGAGCCAGAAGGAAGCTGCGGCGTTGCTGCTCGAGCTTGAAGACGCTGGCGTGCTGTCTTCTGCTGACAATGGGGCGATATTTTCACGCCGCATGGTGCGTGACGAGGAAATTAGAAACGCCCGCGCTGCTGGCGGAAATAATGGCGCCGAACACGGGAAAAAAGGGGCCGAACACGGATCTAAGGGCGGCCGCCCTAGAAAGGAAACGGGGGTTAAAAACCCCCCTTCTGATAATGATGAAACGGGGGATAAAAAACCCCCCTTATATACCCCCCCTTCATCTTCTTCTTCATCTTCACCTTCGGTAAACCCAGAGGCTATAGCACACGGTGTAGTTAACTCAGCCGAAGGTACGTCAGCAGGCACTGTCTGCGCGCGCTTGAAATCCGAAGCCCGAATGACCGACATGAACCCGTCGCATCCAAGGCTGCTAGCCATGCTCGAAGCGGGAATGACGGCCGACGAGATCATTTCGGCCGGGATCGAGGCGGTAGCGAAGGGCAAAGGCTTTCTCTACGCCCTTGCCACCGCCGAAGGCCGACGCCGCGACGCCGCGAACGTCAAGCCACTGCCGGACAAGCCAGCCGGCGCAGTCACGAAAGCCGGGCAAGCGACAGCGGAAGCTGCTGCTCGATGGCTGAAATCCGAAGGAGAAATCGCATGAGCAAAATTCGTTTCGCCAAGGCGCTTTCCGCGCTTGCCGAGTACTACGGAAAGGAGCTTTCCGACGGCGTAATTTCGCTTTACTGGCAGGGCTTGCAGCAGTTTTCCGTCGATGAAATCGAGTCGGCAATTGGCCGCCATCTCCAGAACCCTGACAGCGGCCAGTGGATGCCGAAGATTGCCGACATCGTGCGGATGATCGAGGGTACGACGCAGGATGCCGCTGCGCTGGCCTGGGCGAAGGTGATGCGCGCAGTTGGCAGCGTCGGGCAGTACCAGTCGCTGGCATTCGACGACGTCGTGATTCATCTGGTTATCGACGATCTCGGAGGCTGGCCGTCGCTGTGTCAGACGAGCGAGGACGAACTGCCGTTCCTGGCCAAGCGGTTCGAGACGAATTACCGGGCATACCGTCGCCGCGCCGACGACATCCCGCCGCATCCGCGCTACCTCGTCGGCGTCTCGGAAATGCAAAACGTGGGCGCCGGTTTCAAGTCCGATCCGCCGCGCCTTGTCGGCGATCCAGAAAAGGCCAAGCGCGTGATGATCGGCGGTTCGTCGGCGCCTCGCTTGCAGGTCAGCAGTTTCGGCGAGCGCGCATCCGCCGAGGTATTGCGCTTGGTCGACCGTAAAGATTCGGCGGCCTGATGTGCGGAGCGCACCCATGCGACAGGCCGGATTGCACCTGGTCAGCGATGTTCCGGGAGGCATGTTGGCTGCGACACATCGCGAAGCAGCCGGCGGAATGGCGGGCGCAGCACTACGCGGACTTCGAGAAGAAGCACGGGAAGCCGGCGACGGCAGAACTGAAACGGAAGGTGGGAGAGGCATGGAAAACGCTGCAGCAACCGTCGCTTTTGTGATTCTCGGCGAGCCGGCCAGCAAGGCAAACAGCCGCAAGATCGTCAGCTTTGGCGGTCGACCGGCGTCGATCAAGTCGGACAAGGCGCGCAGCTTCGAGAAGTCGGCTGTCTTGCAGATCCCGAACGAGGCAAAGCGCATGCTGACTGGAAGGCTGCGCGCGACCATCCGGATTTTCTACGCCAGCGAGCGGCCCGACCTCGATGAATCGGTGGTGCTCGATGTGCTGCAGGCGAAGTTTTCCGGATCAGGAAAGAATCTGGTGTGCGTTCGCAAGGGCGTGTATCTGAACGATCGCCAGGTTCGAGAAAAACACGTATTCCACGCGGTCGACCGCAGCAATCCGCGCGTCGAGATTGAGATTGTTACTCTCGAAGCGCAACAGGCGGTGCTGCTATGAACGTGACGACTGACCGAGTATCAGCGGCGATCAAGGGGTATGTCGCCAGCGCAAAGCGCGACCACTTCACGACGCATGACATTGCCCGGGCCATGGGCGCCGAGGAATACCACGTCCGCATCGCTTTCAGCTGGCTGACCAGAAACCGGGTGATCGAGACAATTCCAGGGGTGCGCAGCGTGCGTTACACCGGCACCCACGGCGAGAAGTATTCGGCGAATGTGTATCAACTGGTCGCGGTTTCCGCGAAGCCGGATTTCGCGGCGTTGATGGGGGTGTTCTGTCGTGGGTAAATCGATGATCAATGAACAGGAATTTCTTGCTGTTATGAAGGAGCAGATCAACGCAGCGATGATAAAAGCGGCCGAGCCGATCATCAAGGCCGCGCTGATGGAGGTTGAGAAGGAAATGCGGGCGACGTTGGCGAAACACGTTCTAGCCAGGATCGATCAGACCGTCGACATGAGAACGAAGTCTGATCTAATCGTGTTTCAAATTAGGCGCGACGGGTTTTGATGTCTTCAAAGAAATCGGTATCTCGGGCAAAGGCCGGAACTTCTAAGACAAGCGCAAAAGACCGGCGCATTGCTTTTGTCGAGGCATATTTGTCCAATGGCAGAAATGCCACGGATGCCGCTCTGCAAGCGGGTTACAGCAAGGGGGGGGCAGCAAAGCAGGGGTACAGGATGTCCAAAGACCCCGTGATTTTGTCCATGATTGACCAACGTCGGACAGAAATCGCGACCACAACGGCGCTTTCGACCAATGAAATCATGGCGGACATGGCCCGGGCTCTGCGTTTCGACCCGCGCAAGTTGTACGACGAAAACGGACAACTGAAGCCGATTCACGAACTTGATGACGACACCGCGCTCTGCCTGACTGGCATTGAGACGGTTATCGTGAAGGGAACGGAAGGAAGCGAGACGCCGCTATTCGTGAAGAAACTCAAGTGGGAAAGCAAGGCGACTGCGCGCGACCAGGCGCTCAAGGTGTTCGGGATGTACGAGAAAGACAACCAGCAGAAGGCCGGAGCCCTCGATGGCCTGCCGCGCGAACTGCTGCTTGCTATGGTGCAACGGCTGAAGGCGCTCAATGGTCAGCGATGAAGAGCTGGATGCAATGCTCGCCGGGCTTCCGCCAGAGGCTCGCGCCGCCCTGCTCGAAGAGGCCGTGACGAAGCTATCGCTCAACAAGATCGCCGACTATCGGCCGTACAAGAAGCAAAGGGAATTTCACGAACTCGGCGCCACGAAACGCGAGCGCCTGTTGCGCGCCGGAAACCAGAACGGCAAGTCGTTCTGCGTTGGATCCGAGGCGTCCTATCATCTGACGGGCAAATATCCAGAGGCCGGAGATCCTGGATTTCCAGAGGGATGGAAGGGCCGGCGCTGGAATCGCCCGGTGGTGGTGTGGGCATCGGGGGAAACCGCAGAAGCGACCCGGGACAATCCCCAGCGCGTCTTGATTGGACTGCCTGACGAAACCGGAACCGGCGCCATCCCGGCCGACTGCCTGGGCGACTATGGCATGGCGTCGGGCACGGCCGACCTATACGACTACATCAAGGTCAAGCATTACACGAATGGCGTGTTCGATGGCTGGTCGTTTCTGCGCTTCAAGTATTACGCGCAAGGGCGAAAGAAGTGGCAGGGGCCGCCGGTCGATTTCGTCTGGTTCGATGAAGAGCCGCCCGAGGACATCTACGACGAAGGCTTGGCGCGAACCATCGCCACCGGCGGCATGGCCGCCATGTCATTCACGCCGCTGCAGGGCATGTCGACCGTGGTATTGCGCTTTCTTGGCAATGAGAAGACCGATGATCGCGCCGACATCAACATGACAATCGAGGACGCCGAGCATATCTCGCCGGAAGAGCGGGCGCGCATCATTGCCAGTTTCCCGGCCCATGAGCGCGAGGCGCGCGCAAAGGGTATCCCGACGCTGGGCTCTGGCCGCATTTTCCCGATTGAGGAAGATGCAATCAAGGTTGATCCGTTCCCGATTCCAGATCACTTTGCGCAGATCAACGGTCTGGACTTTGGCTGGGATCACCCGGCGGCGGCCGCTCGCTTGGCATGGGATCGCGACGCCGACATCATCTATCTGACGCACTGCCACCGGGCGCGCGAACAAACGCCTATCCTTTTCGCGCCCGCGGTCAAGGCGTGGGGAGATTGGATCCCCGTCGCCTGGCCACATGATGGGCTGCAGCACGATAAGGGGTCGGGTGAGGAACTGGCAGAACAATATCGCTCCACCGGGCTCAACATGCTTGAAGACAAGGCAACGCACCCGCCGGCACCGGGCGACGCCGAAGGGTCTGGCGGCAATGGTGTCGAGGCCGGGCTGATGGAGATGCTCGATCGCATGCAAACCGGACGGTTCAGGGTTTTCTCGAACTTGCCGCAGTTCTTTGAGGAATTACGCCTGTATCACCGCAAGGACGGCAAGATCGTCAAGCTGATGGACGACATCATTTCAGCCAGTCGTTACGCGCTGATGATGAAGCGCTTTGCGAGAACCAAGCCGCGGGCGGGCGGCGGAAGACGAACCACTGGAAGCTGGAAATCCGCATGATGTGGCCGCGTTTCCGTTTCCTGGCCATGTAGAAAATGATGACTGGCGCCTGAAAATCAGCCCCATCTAATCGGTGGGGTTTTTTATGCCTGTTCAAATCGGTGGCGCAAAAGCCTGGAAAGTGCGCCAGCACGGCGACATCGGCGTTTCGTTCCAGTGGGTGAATGACGAGCCGGCGATGATCCTGTTCCCGGCTCGGCGCTCGCTGCCCGGCGCTGGCGCTTACGTGATCTGCCTGTCGGCGGCATTCAGGTACGCCGACTCGAAGACCGGCGCGCCGACACCGTTTCTGGTGCAAGGCTCGGTCATGGCGGCCAAGCAGCTTGGATTTTCTGCGACCGACACCTTCGCTGCGCGCAAGATCGCCGAGGTGATCGTCGATAGCCTGCCCGATCTGGTCGACATGCCGCCCGAGCCGCAGCAATTCACGCAGGAACAGACGCAGGCTATCGGCGAGATGGTCATCAAGCTCGATGGCCAGACCATCCATGAGTCGGAAGTGACCGCTCCGACCGAAGCGGAATTGAACGCGGCATGAGCGAAGGCATGGAGAATGTTCGGGCATCATCGCCATTCGATGACCCGACTCGCTACGGCGGAACATCCGGTGTTGTCGAACAAGCGCCGCGCGCCGCTCATCGCCTGGACAGCGCGCCGTTGCAAAAGACGTTCCGCAAGCTGCAGGAATGGTACGACCAGGAGATGCAGCGCCAGGCGGCCAACCGTTATCAGCAGGCGCTCGACTGCGACTACTACGATGGCTTGCAATGGACGGAAGAGGATGCGCAGGCGCTGCTCAACCGCAACCAGGCGCCGCTGGTGTTCAACGAGATCAAGCCGACGATCGACTGGATGATCGGCACCGAGCGCCGGACGCGCATCGACTTCAAGATTCTCGGACGCGAGAAGAGCGACAATGATTCGGCGAATGCCAAGACGCAGTTGTTGAAGTACCTGGATGATACCAACAAGGCGGCGTTTCATCGTTCATACGCCTTCTCTGATGCCGTTCGCGCCGGGGTGGGCTGGATCGAGATCGGGCTGCGCGGCGACCCGTCAGAGGAATTGCTGTACCAGCGCCACGAATCATGGCGCAACATGCTGTACGACTCGAACGACCTGACGCGCGACCTGTCGGAAGCGCGCTATGTTTTCCGCTGGAAGTACCTGGACGACGACATTGCCGAGGCGTATTTCCCGGAGCGCGTCGATGTCATCCGCAGGTCGGTGATCGATGGCCTGTCCATCACCGGCCAGGACGGCGACGAAGATATTTTCTACATGGGCGCCCGCGTCACGGCGCCCGGCCAGGATTACGCCGCGGCGACCACCGGCAAATACACGCCGATCAACCATTCGGCGCTGGCCTGGTCGAATCGCTCGCGCGTCAAGATGATCGAATGCTGGTTTCGCATGCCAGTGCTCAAGAAGAAATTTTCGAGCGGCAAGATGCTTGGCGTCGATTTCGACAGCGGCAATGCAGAGCATGTCGCCATGCTGCGCGCCGGGGCCAGTGTCTTCGACAAGCTGGAGATGGAGATTCGCTGCGCCATCTTCACCTCGGCCGGCCTGGTGTGGGAAGGCCCGAGCCCGTACCGGCATGGGCGCTTCCCGTTCGTTCCGGTCTGGTGCTATCGCCGGCAGCGCGACAACGCGCCCTACGGTGCCATTCGCCAGATTCGCGACCCGCAGGACGATCTCAACAAGCGGCACTCGAAAGCGCTGTGGATTCTGTCGAGCAACCAGGTCGAGATGGAAGAAGGCGCGGTCGACGACATCGAGGATCTGCGCGAGGAAGTAGCGCGCCCGGATTCGGTGATCGTCCGCAACCGTGGCAAGGAACTGAAGGTCACGCGCGACAACCAGTTGGCCGAAGAGCAGTTGATGCTGATGGATCGCGACGCGAACCATATCCGCAACGTGGGCGGCGTCACTTCCGAGAACCTGGGCCGGCAAACCAATGCCGATTCCGGAAAGGCCATCGGCTTGCGCCAAGACCAGGGCAGCGTCGTGACTGCCGAGATTTTCGACAACCTGCGCTACGCCGTGCAGCTGCAGGGCGAGATCGAGCTTTCGATGGTCGAGCAGTTCTACACCATGCCCAAGGTGGTTCGCATTCTTGGCGAACGCGGCGCGGCGAAGTATCACGAAATCAACAATGTTGATCCGGATACCGGGGAGACGCTGAACGACATCACCGCCAGCCAGGCGGATTACGTCGTGTCCGAGCAGGATTTCAAGTCATCGCTGCGACAAGCGATGTTCGAGAGCTTGTTCGATATTGTCGGTCGACTGGCGCAGATGAACCCCGACGTGGCGCTCAATCTGCTCGATCTGGTGGTCGAGATGGCCGACCTGCCTGGGCGTGATGAACTGGTGTCGCGGATTCGCAAGATCAATGGCCAGCGTGACCCGGATACCGACCCGACGCCGGAAGAGATGGCGGCGCAGCAAGAGGCGGATGCCAAGAAGGCCGAGTCCGAACAGCTTGAGGTGGATCGCCTGCGCGCCGAACTGGAAAACCTGCGGGCGAAGACCAAGGACTTGATTGCGGCGGCCGTCAAGAAGGGAACTGAAACCGCCTATGCAGCGATGCAGGCTGGCCAGGTCATAGCCACCATGCCGGAAGTGGCGCCGATCGCTGACAGCGTGATGATGGAGGCGGGGCATCAATCGCCGAGCCCGGCCGGAGACGACCCGAATTTCCCGGTGCCGCCGACTGCCATGCAGCAGCAAGTCGACTTCCCGACCAACACCAGCCCAATGCTTCCGGCGACGGCCGGCACTGGAGAAATGGCCGGAATTGAAACCCAGCGCGCCGATGGCGTGATTCAACCAAAGGAGTAGGAAATGGCTAAAAAAGGCACAAGTGGAATCATTGCAGAATCGGACGATGACTGGAAGGTGCGGCGCGACCTGGAAACCATGATCGAGTGCGAAAAGATCGAGAAAGACCCGAAACGCATGGCCAAGGTGCGGGCGCTGGCGAAACAGAATTTGCTTGAAATCGCAACGATTGCCGCCGAAGGCAAAGACAAGTCCTGACCGACTCACCAATTTACCAACCAAGGAGCAAGAGTTCATGGGTATCAAAGACGAAGAACTGGAAGGTCTATCCGACGAAGAGCGCGCCGCGCTGGAGGATGACGACGATGAGTCGGAAATTCTCAAGGGCATTGCCGGCGATGATGACGACGACAGCGACGATGACGAAGACCAGGATGATGACGGCAAAGGTGCTGCTGCCGCTGATGATTCTGGTGGGGCCGCTGATGATGCTGACAAAGGCAAAGGTGCAGCCAGCGATGCCAGCGCCAATGATGGTGATCAAGCAGCCGCCAAAGCGCCGGCCGTAGCCGAAGAGTTCCAGCCGGAATTCAAAGCGGCCGCTCCGGAAAACCTGACGGATCGGCTTGCTGAACTCGACCAGAAGGAATCCGACATCGAGAAGAAGTTCGATGACGGTGAAATCGATCGTGACGAACTGCGCAGGCACCTAAAGGTGATTTCCGAAGAACGCCAGGACTTGAAGATTGCCGATGCACTGGCGAAGCAGGCCGGCGAGCAAAATTCCGACATCAAGGCGCAGCGCTGGCAGTGGGAGCAGGAACGTTTCTTTGGCCAGGACAAGGCGTCGATCTACAAGGACGACCCGATCACGCTGGCCGCGCTCGATGCCTCGGTCAAGCAACTGGCTGCCGATCCGGCGAACAGCAGGCGCCCGCCGGGCTGGTTCCTGGAGGAAGCCGATCGCCGTGTTCGTGAGCGGTTCAACCTGGGCGGCGCCAAGCCGGCCGAGTCCGATACATCGAAGCAGCGCCAGCGCCAGCCCGATCTATCGAAGGTGCCAAAGACCTTGGCGCAATTGCCGGCGGCAGAAATGGCCGAGACTGGCGATGTTGAATTTGCGTACCTGGACAAGCTGGAAGGCATGGATCTGGAGCGCGCTCTACGCAAGCTGACGCCGGAGCAGGAAGCGCGTTACCTGGGGGCTGCGGCCTAACATGAGCATGAAAGTCGACCTCCGCGTAGGCGAGCAATTGGCATTCAACGGTGGCCAGATCGTCATCACGCTGCTGGAGAAATCAGGGCAGCGGGCGCGTATCGGCGTGGAGGCCGACGATTCGGTACGGATTCAGTTGCCATCACGCGAAAGCCATGATGTTTCACTCGACGCGCCAGAAAAAATGATGGCTGGCGCGGTATAAATCGTTTCACCTGCCCAGCAGTCGGGGGCGTTTAAAAGTCGGGTGCGCAAGAGTGCGCCTTGGGACAGAGGTATTTTCCAAGGAGTTCACTCATGCCTCGTACTATCGTTGGAGCCGGCGACGCAAAAGCCGTCAAGAAGTATTCAGCGTTCCTTGCGGTCGACACCAGCCGCAAGAGCTATTTCAACAAGAAGTTCATGGGCGTGGGCGAAGATGCCCAAACCCCGCTGCAAACGCTTCCGCACCTGGAAAGCGATGCCGGCGATCAGGTCAGCTATGACCTGGTGATGCAGTTGAAGATGAAGCCGATTCAGGGCGACAACACCCTGCGCGGCAAGGAAGAAGACCTCAAGTTCTACACCGACAGTCTTCTGATCGATCAACTGCGCGGCGGTGTGAATACCGGCGGCAAGATGACCCGCAAGCGCACCATCCACGATCTGCGCAAGGTCGCCCGCGTTCGCCAGTCCGATTGGTGGGCTCGCCTGTTCGACGAAACGCTGTTCATGTACATGTCCGGCGCCCGCGGCATCAATGCCGACTACATCGAATCGCTGGATTTCACCGGCTACGCCGGCAACGCCTTCACGGCGCCCGACACCCAGCACTTGATGTATGGCGGCGATGCAACGGCGAAGAACAATCTCGATGCGACCGACAAGATGTCGCTGGCCTTCATCGACCGCGCGGTAGCCCGCGCCGAAATGATGGGCGGCGGCACAACCGGCATTCCGGCCATGCAGCCGGTGATGATCGACGGCGAAGAGCATTACGTGCTGGTCATGCAGCCGTGGTGCGAATACGACCTGCGCACCGGGGTTGGTACTGGCGGCTGGCTCGACATCCAGAAGGCGGCCGCCGCTGCCGAAGGCAAGAACAGCCCGATCTTCAAGGGCGGCTTGGGCATGCACAACAACGTGATCCTGCACAAGCACAAGGGCGTGATTCGCTTCGGTGACTACGGCGCAGGTGCCAACGTGTTGGCCGCGCGCAATCTGTTCCTTGGCCGTCAGGCTGCGGTCGTTGCCTTTGGTTCGCCCGGCACCGGTCTGCGTTTCGACTGGAACGAGGAACTGGAAGATCGTGGCAATCAAGTGGTCATCACCACGGCATCGATCTTCGGCGTCAAGAAGTCGCGTTACACGGTCGACGGCACGGCCTACGACTTTGGCGCGATCGCCATGGACGCGGCTGCGGTCGACCCGAGCTAACCCCTGCAACCACACAGACCATAAAGGAGAAACAGAATGGCTCTGCTCAAGACTGATTACGCGAAAGGCGTAATCCCCACGCCGGTTGCGGTTGGCTGCGAAGTTGTCGTTTGCCGCGCCGAATTCAAGTTGTCCGGCGATCTGTCGGCCGGCGATCTGATCCAGATGATGGATCTGCCGGCCGGCCACGTACCGGTCGACATCATCCTCGACAACGATGCGCTGGCGGCCGGTACGGTTTCGGTAGCACTGGCCAACAGCGGCAAGACCGACATCGACACCACGCTGTCCGGCGGCGCGGCCTGGCTCACCGGTGGCGCTGTCACCGCGGCCAACGGCTTGCGCGGCGATGCCGCCGGCCTGCGCGCCATGTCGCGTTGCGCGCCTGACCAATCCGCCAATCGCCCGGTGGTCGTCAAGATCGTTACCGATACCACGGCAGTAGCCGGAACTGTCGGCCTGACGTTGCTCTACCGGTCGGCTTGATCGTTTGACCAGATGCCGCCTTGGCCACAAGTCGAGGCGGCTTTTTTTTGGGGAAAATCGTGAAAATCGAATCAATTATTCGGCGCGCAGCAGGATCTACTGTAATCCTCGGCTCAAATACCTATCGTTTCCTTCCCGGTGACGATGGCCGGCATGTGGCGGAAGTCGAAGACGAAGGCCACATCGAAGTCCTGTTGGCAAACCAGTCATTCCGGGCGGTCGCAAAAGCCCCGGCCGGCGAGCAGGACACTACGATTCCTGAAAAGAAGGATTCGCCAGAAGCCAATCCGAATGGCGATCCTGTTGCCAAGAAGCGTGGCGGCCGCAAGGCAAAAGCCCCGGCCGGCGAGCAGGACACTGGTGAAGAAAAGACCGGAAGTGAAGGCTGACTAGATGAACCGTAGGGGTCTGATCACCGCTTGCCGTCTTGAAACGCAGGATACGAAGAAGCCGTACCTGTGGAAAGACGAAGAGTTCAGCGACGGGCTCAACGAGGCCGCCGAAGAAGCGTGTATTCGCGGGCGACTGATCGAGAAAGAGGACATCGAACTTTCGGCCTCGGTGGGCGATCCCTACGTCGTTATTCCGGAATACGCCTGGTCGATTCAGCGCATCACATTCAACGGACGCAAGTTGCTGTTGCTCGACAAGCAGATGCTTGATGAATGCGAGGGCGATGCCTGGGAAGAGCGCACCGGAACGCCGGTCGCCTGCTATGAGGTTGGCGGGAAACTTCGCTTTTACCCGATCCCGGATGCCGATGGGGCGGTCAAAGTGCATGCCTTCTGCACGCCAGAAAACCCCATGGAAGACGACGAAGACGAGCCGGAAGGAATCAAGGCGCGGCTGCATGGGAAGCTGGTCGATTGGGCGCTGCACTGCGCCTATTCCAAGAAGGATGCCGATACCTTCGATGCCAACCTGGCAGAAGTTCACGAAGGAAAGTTCGAGCAGGTATTCGGCCCTCGTCCTGACGAAAAGGCGATGCGCCGATTGCGTATCAACGTCAGGCGATACATCAGGGGGTATCACTTCTGATGCGCCTCAAGATCGCCGACCACTCGCTGTACGTCGATAACGTTTTCCTTTGCTACGCAGGAGCCGGAAATGGACGCTCGGATTTACAACCTGGCCACTATCCGGTCAGCACGCAATACGCCCACGTCCATGGCAAGACGCTGGCCGATGCCGTTGGACTCGGATGGATTGGCGCTGCTCGTGAGTGCGACATCGTTCTGGGTGGCGTACGGGGCCGCAGTGGCCCGGTTCCATCACCAACTGCTCTCGGCCGCCTTCTCGCCCTTCTCGAAGTAGCGGAAGACCGGGGCGAGCCGGTGACGCTGGATGTGGTGTGATGCAGATTCGTGCGAACTGGAAACGGTTTTTGCGCAAAGCATGGAGCGTGCGACTGCTGACCATTGCTTCCGTGCTTTCTGGCTGCAATGCGATCCTCCCCTACACCGAGGAGTTCATGTCACGCCGCACCTTCGCACTGGTTTCGTTCTTCATCGTGACCGGGGCGATGTTGGCGCAGCTTGTTGTTCAGAAGAGTTTGCAAGATGACTAGCCGCTACGCCTCGCGCAAGTTTCTGATCGCCATAGCAACCATTGTATGTGCGCAGTGGTCGCTGATCGAGTTGCTTATCAGCGGCGAGCAGTACAAGGTCATTGTGATCGGCGTGCTCGGGCTGTATGGCCTAGCCAATGTGGCACAGAAGGCGGTGGCGAAGTGATTGCCAAGTACCCGCGCACCTCTGCCGCCGTTCTCGCACTGTCTGCGCTTGCCTTCGCTGGCCGGGCGCTGCATGAGGACTATACGGAGCAGGCTGTCATCCCGATTCCCGGCGACCGCCCGACCATCGGACTCGGCTCGACGTTCCGCGATGATGGAACGCCCGTCCAGATGGGCGACAAGATCACGCCGCCACAGGCGATCCGCCGGGCCGTCAAGCACATCGGCGGCGACGAAAAGCGGTTCAAGCAGTGCCTTGGCGAAGGCGCAGAACTATATCAGTACGAGTACGACGCATACATGAACCTCGCCTACAACGTCGGCTATGGAGCGGTGTGCAAGTCTTCGATCATAACCAAGATCAATTCCAGGCAGTACGAAGCCGCGTGCAACACGATCCTAGATTTCTACAAGGCGTCCGGGAAAGATTGCCGTGTTCGCTCAAACAACTGCTACGGCGTCTGGCTGGACAGGCTTGAAACCAACAAGCTGTGTCTGACCGGCGAATACCCGGCTTCGTGGGGGGCGCAATGATACCTATCCCGCCAAGCCTATCCCCTGCGGCTTTCATTGTCGCTTTCCTGATCGCCACGAACCTTGTGGCCTTCGGTGGCTGGAAGCTGACTGCCGACAACCTGACTCACACGCGGGCGCAGCTTGCAACTTGTGAGGCCACGCACAAAGCCTTCGTCGACCAGACGCGAGTGCAGGGCGAGCAGGCTGAGAAATCCAAGAAGGCCGTTGAAACCAACAACCGGAGAATTGCCGATGAAACCGCTCATGGATTGGCTTCTGCACTTGATGTTGTTCGGAATGATGCTGCTCGCCGGGTGCGCCAGTCAGCCGCAGCAGGTTCCGGTAGCCGTGCCGTGTCCGAAGCCGGCAAAGCCGCCGGAAGAACTGCGGCAGACGCCGAAAACAATCTACCTCCTGCCGAAAGACTCGTTGCCGACTGCGCAGAAACGACCTTGACGCTGGTGTGGCTCCAGCACTGGATTACTGAAACACAGGACGCAGCAAATGAGTGACCCCCACGGTTTCCTCGCAGAGCACTTCCCACGCATCTATCTGTGGCTGATCGACATGCAGGCGGATGCGCATTTTCTGGCGCTTGGCATGGTCTCGTCACGCGATGCCGTTAACCCTGCGGACTGGCTCAAGATCATCATCGGCGTCGTGGCGTCTGCCTGGATTTCAGCCTACGCGACCGGAGAGCGCACCGCCGTTGAAGTCAAGCAGTATGCCGCAGCACAAGCTGAATTCCGCCAGGAAGTGCGCCAGTACATGCGGGAGCAGGCGGCCGAATTGGCCGCACTGCGCGATCGTGCGACCCGGACGGAAACACAGATGCAGGCAAACAGCATGAGCAGCGAACGCGGCGCATCGGCGAGGGCAAGATGAAGCGCGCCAAGCTCAACTGCCTGATCGTCGCCGTCTGGCTATGGCTGGAGGCACGCGGGCGCTCCTACTTGTGGCTGCGCAGAGCAAACTCGTTTTTCGGGCTGCTTCCGCACTTCGGAAACTCGGAGCGAATCGGGTTTCGATCATTCAGGACAATCGAGTATCGGCCTCCCAATGGAAGGCTGTGGAGCAAGGACGATCTCGGCCTGATGTTTCGCGGTCACTACGCGGTGACGCACTTCAAGATGGTTTCGGTTCGCCGCTGGGCGACCAAGGAACAGGCTATGGCCGACCACTATTTCGGGGCGCATGAATGAGCCTGTACATCCCTTCCGCGCCGTTCTATCACCTGCTGTGGATATTCCTCGGCTCGTTCGTGATCGGGCTGCTGTTCGCGGCGGTTGCCGGGGCGCTTGCAACGGTTGTTGAGCAGTACATCGCGTCGGATTCAGGACTCAAGGACAACACGCATGGCAACTAAGCAAACTATTGACATAACGCGGGGCGATACGTTCTCTATGGTTGTCCTGTGGGAAGACCGCGATGTGATCGTGCGCAAACCGATCACTGCAATCTCTCTTGCCAGTGGCGCCCCCCGACTTACTGTAGCGGCACATGGGCTGCCGTCCGCATGGCGCGGGTACTGCACGCTGGTCGGTGGCATGCGGGAAATCAACGCCGAAAACATTCCTCCGCTGGACAGCGACTTCCACGAAGTAACCGTCATCAATGCAGACACCATCGAGCTTAATGGCGTCGACCCGGTTAACGACAACGGAAGAGAGTGGAGCGCCTATACCTCCGGCGGATTCTTCAACTTCTATGCGGTCAAGGACTTGTCGTCGGCCTCCGCACGCATGCAGATCAAAACCAAGGTGGGCGGCGATCTGATTGCTTCCTCGGAAGCTGCGGATACGCCACTCGACATTATCGACATCTACGTGTCGCCAACCAACAAGCGCACGACGATTGTTATCCCGGCAGCGGCAACGACTGCCCTTGTTGCAAAAAGCGGCGTAACGAACCTGGAAATGGTTGAAACCGGGGACGTGGTGACGAAGCTGAAGCTCACGAACACGCCGCGATACGAACCCGACCCCGTTCGCATCGTCGGTGAAGTAACCACTTAATTTTAAGGAGAAGAACCATGAATCATAGTGAAAAAGGCTTCGCCGCAAACGGTAGCGGTGCTTTGGTATCGAAGGATTCCGTGATGCACGAAGACGCCGAGGCCCACGGCATTTATCGTGTCGTTGCCAGCGGCCCGGTCGAACATCTGCGCGATGAGTACGTAGCTCTGCGCGACCGTCTAACGGCAAAAGGCGTTCGAGCCTTCTTTGACCGACTGCTTAACGGCGCGAAGTTGCTCCGCGACTTCATGGCGATCCCAATGGAACAGAAGTGGGCGGAAGACTGCCCGAACGTCGTCACCACGGTCGGCAAGAACTACGCGCTGGATGGCTACCTGCAAACGGCCGTCACCATCGTCGGCCCCTACATGGGCCTCATCAATACCAATGCCTCGGCTGCGGTCATCGGCGACACGATGTCTTCGCACTCAGGCTGGCTTGAAGTCGGCGCTACGAACGCCCCGACCTACACTTCGCCGCGCAAGACGTGCGCGTGGTCTGCCGCATCGGCCGGGTCTAAGTCGCTGTCCTCTGCGCTGTCGTTCTCGATCACGTCATCGGGTACGGTCGGCGGCTGCTTCCTCGTCCTTTCGACCGGCGCCGTCAGCACCATCGACAACACCTCGGGCGTCCTGTACTCGGCGGGCGCATTCACCGGCGGCTCGAAGGTTGTCAGCAACGGCGACACCTTGTCGGTTTCCTACACCGCCTCCCTGTAAGGAGAAACACCATGGCTAAATCGAAATTCAAGATCGGCGACGAAGTTTGCGAACTTCCGAAGCCGGTTGTGCGCGGCACTATCGTCAAGATCGGTATTTGTCCCGCCGAGGGCGACCGCCAGTTCCTCGTCGAGTGGCCGGATGATGATGGCGACGGCGAACCGCAGCAACGCTGGTTCAACGAAGACCAGATCGAGGCGGCAAATGGCTAACTCAGTCATCACGCTTGATGATGTGCCGAATGTCCTAGAGAAACTGGAGACGCGGTTCTTTGACATCCCGTTCGAGAACTCTGCTTTCCAGACTCAGGCGTTCGTGATTGCGGCGCAGCAGACGCCGGCCAGGGCGTACCGGGCTATCGGCCTGCGGGCGTTCAATCGGGTGCAAGCGGTCAAGGGGTACATGATCAGCAAGGAGCGCACCAAGATCGACATCGAGGAAAAGGAAGCGAAGATCGCTGATCCGGAAACCTCGGAATTCGACCGCCGCCGGCTGCGACTAGACATCATCGAAATCCGCGAAGGCGAAAAGTACAGCGAGAAGCTGCTGAACGACGCGCTGACCGAATTGAACCTGCTGAATGCGGAGCTTGCCAAGTACCCGGAATACACGCGGGCGCAGTTCGAGGCGGAAGAACCCGCGCACTTCGAGGCGAAGCTGACGCGCCAACTGAACGCCCCTGGTGCCCATGAGGCCCTGGCGAACATGCGCAACGACCTTCCGGGGTTCGACAAGGTGATCGCGCTGGCCGCTTCGCACATTCCGGCGCTTGAAGAAAAGGCCCGCTGACCATGCTGTTCACGCCGCCGCAATCGTGGAACTGGCAGGCCAGTAACGTAGCGTCTACACGCCCAGCGGCAGCGCGGGGAACTACCGTTACGCCAGGAACCGGCGGAAGTTTTGGGTCATGGGCAACTGCGCTGTCCGCGCTGGGGTCCGAGGCGTTCGGTATCCTGATACATATAAACAACGGCGCTACCTCTGCGACGACGCGCAATCATCTGGTCGACATCGGGATCGACACGGCGGGCGGCACCAGCTTCACGACGGTTATTCCATACTTGCTCGGCGGACACGCCGCGCCGGCAAACGTCGGTGGCATCTTCTACTACTTCCCGCTCTACATCCCTGCGGGCGCATCCATCGGCGTGCGGGCCATCGGCACCGTAGCGACAACGCTCAACGTGGCGATCACTGTATTCGGAAAACCACGCCGCCCCGACTCGATCATGTGCGGAACAAAAGTCGAGAGCTTCGGCCAGACGACTGCCTCGGCGACCGGAACCACCGTGACCGCCGGAACGACATCTGAGGGAGCATGGACGCAGCTTGGCTCTGCGACAACGCGACCGCTGTGGTGGTGGCAGACCGGGCTTACCTGCGTCGACACGACAATGACGGCCAACGCACATACGCTTGACCTGGCCTCCGGCGACGCGACGAACAAAGACATCATTCTTGAAAACGTACTGTCGATATGGACCGCAGCAGAGCAGATAACGACGCTCGCAGCCTACATTCCGTCATTTGACCGGACGGCAGTTGGAGAACTCATATACGGTCGCGTCCAGTGTTCCGGCACGGCGGATTCGGCGCTTTCCATGATGGCATGGGGAATGGGGTAAAGCATGGCTATTTCCGAAGCCTACACAAGCAGCGCGACGATCTCGACGACTGAATACAGCCTGCCCAATAACTCGACCACACTGGCGGCGATCACGACTGACGGCGTGTATCAGGTCTTTCTCGACCTCGCTGCGCTGACGACCACTGAGGAATACTTGATCCAGGTCAAGGAGAAGGTAACGAGCGGCGGCACGCAGCGGGTCGTTTATTCGGCCACGGTAGTCGGCCTACAAAGTGCTCCGGCATGGGTATCGCCGTCGCTGATCCTGATGAATGGGTGGGACGTTACGGTGAAGAAAGTCGCAGGAACCGACCGCAGCATCGGCTGGTCCATTCGTCAGGTAGCATAGGATGTCGTGGGCGTTCCAGCCCCTCCTGCCGGCGTCAGTACAGCAACAGAGCGGGCCGCAGACGCACAATGTCGGCGTCTCGGAATCCTGCTCCGCGGCCGACACCAAGACCGGGTCAGTGCCTTACGCTTCGGCAATCACCGAAGGAGGCGTGCCGTCCAGCCCGAACGTCGGGTACTTGGCCGGGGCGTCAGGGTCGTTTCCACCGTACTCCAAATCGAACGTGGGAAGGTTCCGCTTTGATACCGAGACGTTCGGCCAATCTTCGGCGTTACTCAGTCCGTGGAAGCGCAATGCAGTTGGCTTCGGAGCAGCGACCAAGGGGTACATGGTTGGCGGCTACGATAATAGTGATTTCGTATCTGGAATTCAGTCACTTGTCTTCGCCACCGAGGCATGCTTGCCGCTCGGCGCCTCTTTGGCGATACCAAGCTCGTTCTGCGCAGGGGTATCGTCGTCTGCTAGAGGGTACGTTTGCGATGGAGGCGGGACAAGTCCGCCAACCGGAACGGTAGAGGGGTTCCGATTTGATACGGAGGCTGTTGTTACTGTCTCTGCAACACTCAACGTACCTCGTTGGTTTGGGGCTGGCGTGTCTTCGTCAGCCAGGGGGTACATCGCAGGCGATGACTACGCTGGCACAAACGCAATCGACGGCCTGCGCTTCGACACGGAAGCCGCAATCACTACATCGGCTACGATCAGCACCACCGACCCAGGAAGACTAAATACCGCATCTTCAAGCACTCGCGGGTACTGGTGCGGAGGGGTCTACGACGCTACAGATACAACACCCGACTCTCTAGGGGTCGACGCTATTCGCTACGATACCGAGGCGGCGGTAAATCCATCCTCAACGCTTGCGTCCCCACATATAAGTGGGGCTGGGCTATCTAGTTCCGTTTATGGCTACATCATCGGTGGAGATACGGAACTGTCGGTTGATAAGTTGCTGTTTTCTTCAGAAACCACCGCTTCGTTAGCAGGGGTGCTCGGCGAAACGTGGCAGTCTCCGTGCGGGTTTCAAGGGGCGCGCGCGTCAGCGTATGACCTAGCAGAGCTTGTTTCAACGGCTACTGCAACTGCGGTAGGGAGCGCAAATGACGCACCGGCATGTGCCAGTTCCGCAGACAAACAGGTTGCTTTCTACGCCGGCCCTGCTGTAACCAACCGGGGGTACTTCTGCGGCGGGTACGACGGCGGGTCGAATATCAGCACGATTCGCGTCCTTGACTATCAGACCGAGGGTGCGACGACGGCGGGCATCGCCCTGAACACTGCGACACGACAAGCCGGTGGGGCTGCATCCGACTTCAAAGGGTACATTGCCGGTGGCGTGTCTGCGCTTACGCGCATTGAAGCAATTCAGTTCGCCGACCAGACGCGGGCGGTGCTAAGTGCGGTTCTTCCGACAGGAATAGGAAAGCAGGGGAGCACAGAATCAGACCTGGCTGGGTATTTTTCTGGCGGCGATACGGGCAGCTACTCGAACGTCCTGCACAAGATTCTGTTTTCCACCGAGGCGACTTCGACGCCATCGGCCACGCTATCTGCCAACCGGCTTGCTCCAGCCGGAGCAAGTTCGGCAACCAAGGGCTATGTCGCAGGCGGCGAAGAGGTTGGCGGAACGGAGGTAACGACAAACGAAGCAATCACGTTTTCGACAGACGCCATAGCGACACTTGGCGCGGTGTTGTCGACTGCCCGTGCCGCCTTGGCCGGCGTTCCTTCCGGCACGTCGGCCTACTGGTGCGGTGGGTTTACCCTGTCTTCAACCTACGACAACTCGATCAGTCGTTTGCAGTTCTCGAACGAAACAAGCGTCGCCGTGACCGCCACCTTGGCATCGGGCAGGTCCATGATGGGCGCCGTGAATTCGTCAAGCAAAGGCTATCTTGGCGGCGGCCTTAATGGATCATACCTGTCGGCGATACTCGCGCTGACTTTCTCCGGGGAAACAACGGCATCGCTGGCAGCAACCATGTCGACGACGGTCGGTGGCGCGACAGGCATTTCCTACAACGCAGGCGGAACGGATGCGTCTACTGGATCTCAGGCAACGAGCGGTCAGGCGCTAGTAACAAACGTAGCCATCACGGAAGCCAACCAGCAAGAAAAATCCTTCGTCTGCGGCGGGTACAACGGCGGCTACTACGCCATGATCGACGTTATGCGCGCCGCAGTGGATGTGTTCAACAACACAGGCGTTTCGCTTTCTTCTGCTCGCGGGGATATGTCCGCTGGCATGACATCCCCGCAGGGGGAAGGATATTTGTGCGGCGGCTCGAACAGCGGGCCTTACGTCAATTCAATCGAAGGGGTGTCGCTGTACTCGGAAACAACACACTCCCTTGCAGCGGTACTTTCTGGCAACAGGGGCGCAATAGCTGGCGTATCGAGCGCGACAAACGGGTACACGATGGGCGGCGTTGAGTCGCTGGATGTTTCGACGATCGATCGCCTTTCGTTTGGTACGGAAACGCTTGCTACGCTTTCCGCCACGCTGCCGGTGGTAAATGCTTCGCAAACTGCTGTTTCGTCATCGACTAAGGGTTACGCACTCGGCGGCTACGACTTCCCTTCTGTGTACGCCTCGGCGGTGGCGCTCACATTCTCGACGGAAGCAACGGCAACCCTTTCAGCGGTGCTTTCTGTGGCTAGATACGCAGGAAGCGGACTCAGTTCGTCTACGGCCGGCTATTGCGCGAACGGGATGGGGGCAAGCGCAGTGCAGAACGTAGTGGATAAGCTCACCTACTCGTCCGAGGTTATGTCGACCACGGCGGTCATGCCGACATATCGCAGGTACGCAGCCGGCATCAGTTCGTCGCTGGCTGGCTATTCGTGCAGCGGAAACAACACGGGTTCGGCTTTGACCACCATCGGCAAACTTCTGTTTGCGACAGATGCTACGTCTTCGTCGTCTGGCTCGATCGCAACCGGCCGCACCTCGCCAACGGGGCTATCCTATCCGAGCGCATATCCAGCGAAAGAGGCGGCGAACGCGACGGCTTCTGGTAGCTCTCCGGGCATTGCTGAGGAGTCCGCGAATGGAACCGACGCGGCAAACGGCATTGCAACTATGTATGGAGCACATACAGCCTCTGCTACCGCTGCTGCATCGCATGACGCAACCGCGTTGTTCGTATCGGCAATATCAAATGCTGCATCTGCCGCAGAAGCGATCAGTGCCACGGCAGGGTTCGCTTCTTCCATCGCCGAATCAGGTTCCGCGGCGGACGCAAAGACGCTTTCGTACCTGGCTGTGGCGACGATCACAGAGGCGGTTACTTCGTCGGCAACCCACGATGGAACGGTCTACACACTGCTTTCGGTCGGCGTTACCGAGGCGGCGACCGCACAAGATTTACCTGCGGCGGTTATGGCGACGGCGGCAGCGATCATTTCAGCCGCCGCGGCGGCAGCGACAGCGGACGGTCAGAATGCAATCGGCGGTGCTGCGCAAGGATCGACTACCGCCACGGCAGCACAGGACGCACTAAACGCTGCGGTTGCTTCGTCCTCCGAAAGCTCCACGCTGGTCGATACCGCGACTGGTGGCCTGGAATATACATCGGCGGCAAGCGACGCGGCAGCAGCGAGCAATGCTCAATCTGCGCAGAGAGACAGCGCCCGTGGCGTTTCTGAGTCTGCTTCTGCCACGGCGACACCCAGCGCACGCAGCACCATCGTTACTACGGTACTGGCCGGCGCAGACGGTCAGGCGACACCTTCGGCAGTCCTCGCGGCGGTCGCGGCAAAGACCGAATCGGCAGCAGCGACAAGCGCGGCAACCACGCATGCGTTCTTCGTTGTCGACTACACCGGGGTAGCGGCGGCGGCAGACATTCTTTCAGCGGTATCGAACCTACCCGTTCTGGTAAATGAGCAGGCGCACGCGGTCGATTTCGTTGTTGTCGCGCCGTGGGGAGACCTCCTGCCCGGCGCCGTCCGTGTGTATGTCGGGTATCGGCAAGACATAGTGGTTGCTGGCGCGAAGTCGATGCTGGTTGCGACAGGAGAAGAATCAGCGATAGCCGCCTCCGGTGAGCAATCGGAAGTCAAGCCGGCCGGGGAAAAACAGCAAATCGCGCACACAGCAGACGAACTTGGCTCGATAGCCACGACCGGAAAAGAGAGCGGAAAGGTGAGCAGTGGGCGCTGACAAAGACAAAGACTTCAACGCGCTTCCCATTCGCAGCGGCGAGGCACAGGGTAAAAGCACAGAGAATCGCTGGCTATCTGCCCTTGGTCCTGAGCGCGTTGATTCCTTTGCGACAAAAATCCAGATCGGCCCGGACGGAACAACGACCATGCTGCGCACAAAAGGCGGGTTTCCTGAATTCACTACGGATAGCCCCGAGCCAGAGGAAGATAGCTGGCCGGCAATAGTGTTTGCGTTTCCTGAACATGAGTTTGAAGGCGACGGAACAATAGCGACAACGACGCCCGGAACGATTATCAAAGCCTCGCCAAAGCTGTTGGGCAAGTACCTCCCGCGCGGCGCTGGCTTGAACAAGCCCATGCCAGCCACGCCTACCCCTGCGAGTGGCCGATCCAAAGATACGCCGGTTGATGTTTTTCAAGCTGATGGACGAGGCAAGTGGATCGGTGTTGTCCGCCGGCATAACGGCGCCATAGTTGGCCCCGACAAATTTACCAACTACGTTTGGTCAGGAACAAAAGCAACGGCGAGCGTCGACTACGTGACGGAGGAATACTACTTCATGCGGCACGTCGGGTCGTGTCGTATATCCGGGGTTCGCAAAGACTTCTTCGTGGAAGATCGACCATTTACCCTGGGTGCCACATCATTTTTGCGGCAGAAAGCGTATGCCATCACAAACGCCGGGGGCGTAGCTACAGTAACGCCACTCCCTGATTTTCCGTTTGTCACTGACCGGGCGTATTTTTACAGCGGCTGCGGTTTCGTGGCGCCCGACAGGCCCGCCATCCTGCTGGCAGAAACGCCAGGCGACGATACGATGCTTCTCAAGCTGTTCGTGCTCAACGGTGGAGGGTGGGATGCCTACAACGTGTCTGCGTGCATGCCGGGCCATGATGGCGGTTCCTGGAACTACGACGGCGCCAACGTGATCCCGATAAGCAGCACAAAGATACTTGTCGGCCCCAAGTGGTCTTACCCAAGGGTGGGCGACCTCTGGTACAAAAACGGATACGGCGTGCTCGACACAAGTACCGGCGTGACTACGGCCATAATGTCGTATGACTTGACGGTTTCAGAGCCACGGGCACTTGACTTGTACCAGTTTGAAGCGCAGTCGTGGGTAGAGAGCATTACCGCGTGGCCGAGGGTCAGCCCGTTCAATACGCACTTCCCGATTGGCAGGAGTCTGAGGTACACCACGAACGGAGGCAGCACGTTCAGCGACTTTACGACTGCGTGGGGAACCGGGCTTCCCTACGGAATTGAATTCGCCGCAGCGGTTTCGGCCAAGCCAAACGGGGATTTTTCAGGAATTGGTTTTGTTGTTCCGATTGGGTACTCGATAGACGGTAACGGGATGTACCTTTTTAGCGAAACGATCAGAACGACTGACGACATGGCTACATTTACGGCAGCCAGCCCGACTGTTTTTGAACTTACGAGAGAGTGGGGGGTTGGGTTCTTTGCGCTTGGTTCCGTAGCTACACCATCCCCTATTGATGTCGTATGCCCGTGGCGCCGAGACTCAGCAAAGGTTCCACCGGCCTACTGGTACGCGTGAAAGGAAAAACATGAAAACTCAACCTATCGGCCCGTTTCTCGGGATTAACAATCGCCTTCCAGACTTTGCGCTCGCTGTGCGCGACAAAGGAAACTGGCTGCGCGATGCGGTCAATGTCGATATTGACAACGCCGGTCGGGTTCGTCGCCGTGCCGCCGTAACCCTGGCGCACGCCATGAGCAATGCCGACTCGCTATATCTGACCAGCGACACCGCCGGATACCTTCGGCGCGGATCGGCAATCTACGCGATCGCTCTGCCAACCTACGCCGAAACGCTGTTCAAGGTTTTGTCCGCCGATGCACCGCTCAGTTGGGCTGAGTACAACGGTTCGCTTTACTATTCCAACGGCACGGACTCGGGGCGGATCGAGAACGGGGTAGCCTACCCGTGGGGAATGGCGACGCCGAACGCGCCGACCTGTTCATCCATTCCCGGCGATCTCCATGCCGGAACGTACCAAGTGGCAGTCAGCTACTCGAACAGCACCACGGGCGAAGAGGGCGGAATTTCGGCATCGAGCAATCCGTCACTGTCGGCCATTGGCGGAATCCGCGTCACACTGCCCGGCGCGTCATCTGGAGCTACGCACGTCAATGTCTATCTATCGACGGTGAATGGGTCAATCCCGATGTGGATTGGTAGCTACGCCATCGGCACGGCCAGCGTTGATATTGCCACAGAGCCAACACGGTTGCGCGAGAGCAATGGGCGCTTCGAGCAGCCGCTTCCAGCCGGTACGCAGGTATTCCTGGCGAACGGTCGTCTTTGTTCTGTATCTGGGAACCGCATCAACATCGGCGAGCCGGCTAGGCCGGGTTACTACATCCCGATTGACGGACGGCAGCGCACGGAAGGAACGGCACCAGATTACGGCTATGTCACCTTTCCGGCCAATGTCGATCTGGTTGTTCCCACGCAGATGGGCGTCTATGTGGCTTACGGAAACATCACGCAGTTCTTTGCAGGAACCGACTTTGCCAGCGTTGAACTGGTCAAGGATGTGCTTCCCTACGGCGCGATCCCAGGAACGGCCTTCGTCGTTCCGCACAAGGAAAACCCACTGGTCGGCTGGTTCGGGGCGCACGGTGTTGTGTTCGGCGATCCGCAAGGCCAGGTCAAGGACATGATGGTGGATAACATCGACCTGACGCCGCCCGCCTCTGGAACTTTGGTCGTTGTTCAGTCAGGTGGCTTCCGTCGCGTCGTGTCATGTGGCTGGTGCCTGAATCTCGAAAACGGCGCCGCAACGCGCTACGAAGATTGGCCGGTTACGTCTTCTTCGCGTAGTTACGCCACGATGCCTGACGGACTTTACCTGTTGTCTGGAACCGGCAAGGTGGATGCCCACGTTGATCTTGGAAAGAACGATTTCAGCGGAGAGAACCTGAAAGCGATGCCGGCCTGCTATCTTGGCGCCGCATCCGACACGCCGATGGAATTGCGCGTTACCACGCCTGACCATGAAGACTATCGCTACGAGGCGCGATCGAGTTCAACCGACTTGCGAATCCAGCGCGTTGATGTGGGCAAGGGGCTACGGGCCAATTGGTACGACCTTTCCATTTACAACACGGATGGTTCTGATTTCATGCTGGCCTCGGTCAGCTTTGCGCCGGTTGCTTCCGGCAGGAGGATTTAATCATGTCATATGGACTACCACTAGACCTCGGCGCCACCCTTCCGCCGGAGGTAATGGAAAACGCCGGGGTGATCGCGTTCGAGGCCGCCATCAATTCGACTTGGGATTTGGGTCTCGACAATCGAACCAAGACGATGGACAAGATCACGGACATCGTTGCGGATCTGAAAGACAGCCTGAATACGCCGGTAATGACGGCCGAAACACTGACCCCGGCTACGGTTTCCGAGCCGCTGGTCGACATACCGACATCGGTTACGTCAGCAGATATTTACGCAGAATTTGAGGCGCAGTATCTCGACCTCATCACGGTTTTTGAGGCCAAGATCAACAGCTTCAAGACGACTTATTTCCCGACCGAGCAAGCGACATACACCCTGGCGGAGAACTGGCTGTCTGCCGCTATCGCCAACCCCAACGTCGGGCTTCCGCCGTCCATTGCTGCTCAGATTTGGGGCGATGATTCGGCAAGAATACTGTCTGACCTTGGACGAGCCAGTGATTCGACGGTCGCTTACTTTGCTTCGCGCAGGCTACCGATGCCGGCGGACGCCGCAGTGAGTTCTGTCCTCCAGCTACAGCAGAAAGCGCAGGACTTGCAGGCTGAATCAAGCCGCAAGGTCGCCATCATGTCGGTAGAAATGCAGAAGTGGATCGTTGAAAAGATTCTCAGCCTTCGGGAAATGGCGCTCAAGTCGATCCTCGATTTCGTCAAGGTCGATGCGATGGGGCCGGACATCGCCAGTCGTTTGGTGCCGATTGGCTACGACGCGCAGAGCAAGCTGATTTCTGCGGTTTCCGCGTACTACAACGCCAGGACAGGCGCCGCCGAACTGACGTTCAAGGGAACGCAGCGCAACGCCGACATGGCACAGGATGCCAAGTCACAAAACCTGAAATCGGAAATGATGATGGTGGAGGAGTGGGTTAAGGCCATTCTGACCGAAGTTCAAACCATGTCGCAGATGGCTACCGCCCTGTTCAACAACATTCACATGCAGTCTTCGCTGGGTGTGTCGAACAGCAAGAGCGTTTCGCAGCAGGTGTAGGCGACGCAGAATCAATGGGGGCGCCTTCGGGCGCCTTTTTCTTTGTCTATCTTTCGTCCGAATGGTGGCTGGCGCCTGAAAATCACTCAATCTTTGTGATCTTCTTTGGGTGTCCACTATGGGTAAAAAAGCCAAGTGTTTAGCTGATGGTGGGGTGATTGGCGGCGACGGCCTGACCGATGCGCAGCGTGCAAAAATCAATGGCGCCCGTGCCAGTCTTGGTATTAGCGATGCTCCGCCTGCTGCGCCGCAGCCAGAACAAAGGCAGCAACAAGCGCAAGCGTTGCCGCAGCAGCAAGGCATAGGCGCCGGAATTGTCGGGATCCTAAAGGGGCGACAGCAGCAGATCGACAAGGCGGCTGGCTATGCTGCTGGCGGCATCATCAACGACGCAGCCGAGTATTGGGCGAACGACAACGCGGAATTCGAGAAAACCAATCCCGGCTTTGTTGATCGCGTTATCCGTGGCGTCAATCCGCTGACCGGGTTTGGCTCGGCAATGGGTGCGATGCACACAGCCGCAGGAAACGGCGACATTCCCGGCATGGCAATGGCCGGCATTCAGGCTATCCCGGCGGTCGGTGTGCTTCGCGCTATACCGGCAGCCGGCGCAATGAAGGCGTCTGTCGCGCCCAGTCTGGCCAAAACAGCCGGTGCAGTTGCCGGTGGCGCCGTGGCAAACGCGGCTGCTGACGAATACCAAAAGCGCGCAGACAAGAACTATCAGGCTGGCGGCATCGTGCGGGGCAAAGGCGGCGTCGACAACGTGCCCATGGAAATCAGCGGAACCAAGGTAAATCTTACCGGCGGAAAGTTGCCGGAAGCGGTGCTACCAGGAAAGACCGTGCAGGCGCTCGGCGGGCCGGCCGCAGTCGAATCGCTGATCGAGGCGACCAACGGCAAGCCGCCGGTCAGAGATGGCCTCAAGGAAGGCGGCAGCTACGCCGATGGCTTGGTAATCGACGAGAACGATCCGAGACTGAAACCATTTGGGCCGCCTGTTCCGTCGCTTGGTTCGGGGCTCTCGGGTATGTCGCGGACGATTGCCTCGTCTGGCGTTGCGCCATATCAGGCAGTTGGCCAAGGCCGCGACACGAACGGCACCATCACCGCCGAATCGGCGGCGGCAGCAGCCGGCAATCCGATGAACCGGTCGGGCGGAATTTCTGGCGGCATCGACATGGCCGGCGTCAATGGCATCCTCGCCCGCGAGAACAAGGCGCGCGGCGAGATGATCGATTCGATGGTCAAGGCCAACGGCGGGAATGGCGTCGCAATTTCTCAATCGGAAGAAACCCTTCCTGGTGGAATTTCAGTAAGGGACTGGAACGACCGCGTTTCGTCCGGGTTCAACACAGGCATGACACCAAGCCAAAAGGCAGCATATCTTGCACAAGAGGGCGGCCAAAACATCCAGGCTCGCGGCCAGGACTTGGCAAGCCAGCAAGCCATGGTGAGAGATACGATTACTGCGCGTGGCCAAGACTTGCAGAACGAACGCGCTGCTGCCCACGATAAAGTCATCATGCGCGGCCAGGATATATCCGGGGCCAATGATGCAATTCGCGCCGGCATTGACCAGAAGCGGCTTGGCATTGTCGAGGCCGACAGCAAGCGCGCCGGCGACAAATGGGGAATCGAGCGCGGCATCCTGCAGGGGCAGGCAGCAGATGCCGAGGCGGTGCGCGGCGCCCGCGCCGAATTGAATGCGGCGCTGGCCTCCGGTGATCAAGCCAAGATCGAAGCAGCCAAGGCGAAGGCCACGGCAGCCGGAATAAAGTTCGAGCGTCCGAACAACGAATTCTCGGCCGTTACCGACCCGATGGGAACCAATATCACGCGCGTCAACAAAGACACCGGAGCCATCGACATCATTGATCCGAAGACGGGAAAGATGAACAGCATCGCGGCGCCTGGCGCACAACCAGCGGCAATTCCAACGCCAGACAAGCGAGAAATCGGCAAGGTCTATCAAACCCCGAAAGGCGCTTTAGTGTGGCGCGGTAATGGCTGGGAGGCCGCAAGGTAATGGCAAAACTTTTTTCTGACGACGATGTTTTCGGTGGCAATGGCGGATCGCTTCTTTCTGATGACGATGTTTTCGGATCAGAAGGAAGCAACAAGGGAATAGTCGACACCATCAAGCAAGGGCTTGGCGATATTGGAACCAAGCTCAATATCGGAACGACCGTCGACATACCAGAACAGGTTTCCGGAATAAACGCGCTTGCGCGCCGGTTGTCTCCTTCTGGAGTTGTTTCAGAGCGTGTCATTCCTGATTTCATCAAGGCGGCACGCGGAGGCGTTGAAGAGCAGGCGCGAGGACTGGTTGATGATCGGCGCAAGTCGCTTTCGTCTGAACTGTCTCCAGAGCAGACGGCAGCTGACAACAAGAAGTATTTTTCCGATGACGCTTCGTGGAGCAACATCACGAAGGATGGAATTACCGCAGCGCCGGGCAAGATTGCCGATCTGGCGACCAGCGGAAAGCTGTTTGGAGAAGGGTGGTCTGATTGGCGCAAGCCGCTTGGCGGTGCGGCGCAATCTCTGCCGTCGTCGGCATTGATGATGGTTCCGACCGCTGCGGTTGCTGGAACGGCAGCAAAGACGGCGGCCGGCGAGGCGATCGCCGCCGGGCTTGGCGAGCAGGCCGCAGCAAAGGCAGGCGTTGTAGCCGCCGAGCGCACGGCCATGGTTGCCGGCGGGCTGTCTGAGGGCGCGCAGGGCGCCGGCTCTGCCTATGAGCAGACCCGGCGTACGGTCATGGAAATGCCAATCGACAAGCTGAAAGATTCTCCATTCTTCCAGAAGCAACTGGCGGCGAATGGCGGCGATGTGGCGGCCGCCAGAGCCAAGGCTGCAGAAGAGGCAGGAACAGCGAGCGCCGGCGGCGCCTTCTGGTTCGATGCACTATTCGGTGCGCTTGGCGACAAATACATCGGCACGGCAGCGGCCGGAAAGGGAACGCGCGGCGGCGCCGTTATGCGTGGCGCGGCACAGGAAACGCCTACTGAGTTCATTCAGTCCGGCGGCGAGAAGGCTAGCGAGAATCTGGCCATCAAGCGTTTCGCAGATCCCAATCAGCCGCTCATGCAAGATGTTGGCGAAGAGGCGGTCGGCGGGGCGATGTCCGGCGGCCTGATGGGGGCTGGCATGGGCGGCGCCTTCCATCGCAGTTCGCCGACTGTGCCGCAACTCCCTGACACCGGCCCGCTATCGCGCAGCGCGAACATTGCCCTGCAGACCGGCGCCGCGGCAACTGCGGATTCGATTCTCGGGATGCCGGCCGCCGACCAGGAAACAGCGCAGGCTGCGCAGGACATCGCGCCGAAGAGCGCCAGCGCACTGGATCGTGTCGTCGCTATCGATCAGGAACTGCAAAGTGCAACGCCAGAGCGGGCACCGGTGCTGCAGGCCGAGCGCGACATGATTACCGCAGCCTGGCCGGCGGCGGTTGCTGGTGCAGAAACATCGTTTTCGACAGAATCAGGCGCCCGTATCACTGCGTCCTATGCGCTGATGGATGCCGGCGATCTGACGACCAGCCACGATGAGAAGCTGAAACCGTCTGCTGCCTATCCGCAGGAAATGCAGCCGCGTGCGCGCGACCGCGCCGCATCCGAGTTGCAGATTTCCGGGATCGCCAAGCGGCTGGATCCCGCCCGCCTGGGTGAGTCAGCCGATGCTGCCACCGGGGCGCCGATCGTCGGCGCCGATGGCCTGGTCGAATCAGGCAATGCGCGCACCATCGCGCTCAAGCGCGTCTATCAGGGAAACCCGGCCAAGGCCGAGGAATACAAGCAGTTCCTGCGTGCCAATGCCGCGCGCTTCGGGTTGACCACGGAAGCGGTCGATGCGATGCCGAATCCGGTTCTCGTTCGCGTACGCCAGACGCCGGTCGACCGCGCCGAGTTTGCCCGCCAGGCCAATGCGCCGACCGTGGCACAAATGAGCCCCAGCGAGCAGGCCCGGGCGGATGCCGAGCGTATCGACACGATGGACGATCTGCGCCCGGACGACAACGGCGATTTCGTTTCCTCCCGTGATTTCATCCGCCGCTTCGTCGGTCGGCTGCCGGGCACCGAGCAGGCTGCCATGATCGACGCCGCCGGCCAGTTGTCGCAGTCCGGCTACGCCCGGGTGCGCAATGCCGTGCTGGCGAAAGCCTACGGCGACTCGCCGGTGCTTGGTCGCATGGTCGAGTCGATGGATGACAACCTGCGCAACGTGGGCCGCGCTCTGATGCAGGCCGCGCCGGAGATCGCCAAGCTGCGCCAGGACGTGAGCGAGGGCGCACTGTTCGATGCCGACATCACGCCCGACCTGCTGGCCGCCGTCGAAGAGCTTTCCCGCATCAAGGATGCCGGCCGCTCCGTGTCCGACTACATGGCGCAGTCCGCCATGTTCGGCGACGCCATTTCGCCGGAGGCGCGCGATCTACTGCAGTTCCTCGCCGACAATATCCGCCGTCCGCGCAAGATTGCCGAGTTCATCCAGCGGTCGACCGAAGCCTTGCGCGCCGCCGGCAACCCGAACCAGGGTTCGCTGCTCGGCGAACAAACCGCGCCGGCCAAGCGCGACATCCTCAACGCCGCACAGGAGAAGACCCCCAATGAAACCGAAACTGACCGCGCCGCCGCCGGGAAGCCTGGCCAGCAGTACGGAGCCGGAGCTGCCGCCGGCAATGAAGCAACTGGCCGCCAAGCTGACGGCCAGCGAGCAGGGCCGCAAGGCGACCGCCGCGGCGCTCAAGGCAATGAAACGTCGCGGGAGCTAGGCGCCAATCAGGCCGCGCTTGAACAAAGCTCGGTCAATATGATGGCGTACCAAATTCTAAACGCCGACCCGCTTAAAGATGGTGACGCCCCGCTTGAAAAAGACGACGCGCTGTTTGAGCTTGATGTGCTTCGCCAAAGGGCTGAAAAAGGAAAGCTGACAGCAGAGGCGTTTGCGCAGTCAGGCATTGCTGCGCGCCTTGATACGGCGCAAGTAATGAGGATTAACGCGCAGATCAAGGCCGGAGATTTTTCGTTTATTCAAGCAATTCAAAACAGGATCGAGGGCAAGGAGGCTGCCGCGGTCAACACCGAAACCGAGGCAAAAACCGAATGGGTAGCCTTCCCGCCTGAAACCGGCACGCTCGGCATTCCCCGGGCGGAAATGCCACAGGTCAAGGGCGACAGCCGCGGCGCCCTGGTGCAGTTCCTCAAGGCGCGCGGCATCGACAACGAGACGAACGAGAGCGTTCCGGCCGACAGCCTGCGCCCGACGCAAGCCGAGTTCTCGACCAAGAAGGCCGAGAAGTGGGGCGAGGCGCGCGATGGCGCCGACCGCTCGATCCTGGCTTCATCCGATGGCTTCATTCTCGACGGGCATCATCAATGGGTCGCCGGCCTGGCCGCAAAAGAGCCGGTCAAGGTGATCCGCTTCAATGCGCCGATCGACAAGCTGCTGGCCGAGGTCTTCCAGTTCCCGAGCGTGAAGCAGTCCGAAGGCGCCGACACTAGCCGGGCCCGGGCGCGCGACGACTTCGACGCCGCCATGGCAGATCTCGGCGCGGTGCTGCGCCAGATCAACCCCGGCGTGCGGATGCTGACGCCGGAAGAGCGCGTCCGGCTGATGCCGACGCTTGTAAAGCTGTTCGAGTCCGGTATCCGCGTCATTGGCCACGACATGAAGGCGCTGGTTGCCGACGTGAAGAAGGCCATGCGCGCGCATGCCGACGAGTTCGTGCGCAAGCACTGGAACAAGATTGACGAAAAGACCTATCGGGAAGCGGCGACGCAGGCGATCAACAACGCGCAGGACGGCGCCGCCGAGCCGGAAGCCGGGCAGACGCTCGACCTGTTCGCCGTGGCCGCCAAGGCGAAGGAGTCCAAGCCGCAAGGCGATCTGTTCGAGATGATGGCGCAGGCCGCGCCGGCGGTTTTCAAGGCAGAGGCGCCGAAGGTCGCCATGATCGACGGCCGTCCTTACGACATGAAGCGCGACAACTTCAAAGCGCCAAAGCCATCTGAGTTCATGGATTCCGGAATTCTCAAGCGCGCCACTGAATACGTTGAGAAGTATTTCAAGGATAAAGCCGAGCCTTACATTTCTCCGGAAGAGCGCGCAAAGGCTGAGTCGTTGCTGACCCCATTGATTGCCCAGGCCGAAGCAGTAAAGGTTGAGTATGACCAGGCTGTAATTGATATAGCCAAACGCTCCGGCGCCATTAGCCAGATGCTTGCGCCTATCAAGGGAATGAAGCGGGAGATTACCAAGCTGGTTAAGGAGGAAAGGTTTGATATTGGCGGCATGAAGGACATGCTGCGCTCAACCATCGTTGTATCAAGCTACGCTGATGCGCAGAAGGTTCTCGATGAAATCGAAGGCGTGTTCGATTTGTTGCGCATGCCGAAGAACCGGACGGGCTCTACCGAGCTTACATCGCGCGGCGTCCAAATCAAGCCAGAAGACCCGGCGATATATGGCGGCTACACCGATGTTCTGGTAAATATACGCATGCCGAATGGCGTCATTGCCGAGATACAAATTAACGTTGCTGAAATGCTTGGCGCAAAAGAGGCGCAAGGGCACAAGCTGTATGAAGCCTATCGAGACGCGCCAAAAGACAGCGCGCTAGGGCTTGAGATTAACCAAGCAATGCAGGAGTTTTATCAGGCTGCTTTCTCTGCAGCCCAGGCCCGCGCGGCTTCTGCGTCGGCAACCAATCCAGAAGGATCATCCGAAAACGTTATTCCGCCGTCTGGCCCGTTGGTCATGCCCGGCCGCGGATCAAGCGTTTCGCCATCGTCCAATAGCTTGAACCAGGCGCCGTCCGGGAACTCAACGAACCAGTCGCCTCCGAAAGTCGGAACAAACCGGCAACCATCGGGGAACTTGTCTGGCAATTTCATTTCAACTACCTCCGAATCCAGTATAGCAGACGGCACAAACACGGCCTATACTGATGACAACGGAAACACTGACGGAGTTGCAAATGAGCAACGTTCAAGCGCTGGTGCGCGACGCACTGATGGACAAGAACCCGTACCTGTTCAGGGTTCTGCAGCAGCACGGGGATCTGAACGAGTTTCTGGCCCAGCGGACGGAAGAGATCAAGGACGCAATCCACAACCGGGAGCGCGAGATCGCGCTGGCGCAGGGGTACAACGAGCTGCTGCAGAGCGACCCGATGCAGGCGGTGAGCGTGATGAAAATGGCCGGCCTGATGGCGCGCGAAGAAGTGTTCGCCGAGCTGCTGGAATTCCCGCAGGACGAGACATCCCCGCCAAGACAGGGCGCAACTACGCTTTCGGCGACGCCGACCTAACCTACGAAGGTAGCTGGCTGGTCAAGGCCCGCCAGAACGTCGAAGCCCTCGAACTTCTCAAGCAACTCGAAAAGGACGGCCGCCAGGCCACGCGCGAAGAGCAGGCGGTGCTCGCCAAGTTCATCGGCTGGGGCGCCTCCGACATTGCCAACAGCCTGTTCGGCGACAAGCTGAACAAGGATGCAGCGGCGATTGCGTCCTATGAGCGCGCAGCGGCCAGCATGGCCGGCAAGGAATCGATCGACCGCTACGCCAGCGGCTATTACGACGCCTACCAGTTGGCGGTCAAGGCCGATCCTTCGGTTCGCTATAGCCTGCCGATCACCCGGGCGCAGCTTGAGAAGGCCAAGCCGGACATGGCGGCGAAGAAGTGGGTTGATCTGCGCGACCGCATCCAGGCGGCGCTGACGCCAGATGAATTGAAAGAGGCGTCGCGCTCGACGCAGTACGCCCACTACACCAGCAAGCCGGTGGTCAAGGCGATGTGGGGCGCCCTGGAGCGCATGGGCTTCAAGGGTGGTTCCATCCTGGAGCCGGGCGCCGGCATCGGGGTTTTCCCCGGGCTGATGCCGCAGGGCATGGCGAACAATTCGATCTACACCGGCGTCGAATTCGATTCGATCACCGGCGGCATCCTCAAGCAGCTATTCCCGGACGAGCGGATCCTGGTCGAGTCCTTCATCGACTCGAAGCTGCCGCCTGGTTTCTACGATGTGGCGGCCGGCAACCCGCCGTTCAACAACACGGCGATTCTGTCCGACCCGAAGTACAAGAAGTTCGCCTTCGCGCTGCACGACTATTTCTTCGCCAAGTCGGTCGATAGCGTGAAGCCGGGCGGCCTGGTCATGTTCGTGACCAGCCGGTACACGATGGACAAGTTGAACGACAAGGCGCGCGCCTACCTGGCCGAGCGTGCCGATTTGGTTGGTGCCATCCGCTTGCCGCAAACCGCGTTCAAGAAGAACGCCGGCACCGATGTCGTTACCGATGTGCTGTTCCTGCGCAAGAAGGTCGACGGCGAAACGTTCGAGCATGCGCAGCCGTGGGCTAAATCGGTGCCGATGCAGGTGGGCAAGAAGAGCTTCCCGGTCAATGAGTATTTCCACGCACACCCGGAAATGGTGCTCGGCACCCCGAGCGACAAGGGAAAGATGGCCAATTCTCCGGAGCCGCAATACACGGTCGAGCCGGTTGCCGGCGACATCGATGCGCTGTTCGAGAAGGCTGCGGCCACGCTGCCGGCCAACATATACAAGGCCGAGCGCGGATCGTCGGCAGAAGCCGCTGCGGTGCGCGAGATCGATTTCAACCCGAAGGCGCAGAAGGAGGGCAATTTCTACATCACCGATGCCGGCGTGCTGATGCAGCGCGAGGGCGGCGTCGGCATGCGCGTCGAGGAAAAGCACCAGAAGAACGCCGAAGTCATCAAGGATTTCGTCGTGCTGCGTGATGCGCTCAAGCAGGCGCACTACGACCAGTTGAATGATGGCGATTGGGAAACCTCCCTGGCCAGCCTCAAGAAAGCCTACGCCGCCTTCGTGGAGAAGAACGGCCGCGTCAATCAATTCACGGAAATGAAGCGGACGGTCAAGGCGACCAATCCGGATACCGGCGAAACCTTCGACGACGAACGCAGCTACAAGAAATTCACGCTGCTGAACAAGATCGACGACGATCCGGATTACTCGCTGGTGATGGCGCTCGAAACCGTCAATGACGAAACCGGCGCGATTTCCGAAAGCGCTTTCCTGTCTGGCCGTGTGCTGGGCAAGCCGGCACGGCCGGCGATCGACACGCCGACCGATGCTTTGCTTGCGGTGCTCAACGACATCGGCCACGTCGACATCGATGCGGTGGCTGACCGGATGGGGATGGATCGCGCCGAAACAATCGACGCGCTGGGATCGATGATCTATGACGACCCGGCTGCTGGCTGGGTAATGGCTGACGAATACCTGTCCGGCAACGTCAAGAAGAAGCTTCAGGCGGCACAGGAAGCGGCAAAGAGCGACCGCCGATACGAGCGCAACATCGAGGCGCTGCTGGCGGTACAGCCGGCACCGGTGCCGCCATCCGACATTACCGTTGCGATCGGCATGAACTGGATCCCGGCCGCGACCTATGAGCAGTTTCTGAAAGAGAAAACTGGCATCACCGCCAAGGTGCATTACAACGAGCGCACCGGTCAATGGGCGGTCGAGGCATCATCCGGCTACGCCACGCTCGCGGCGACGCAGGAATGGGGCACGCCGCGGCGCTCGGCCGACGATATTCTGCTGGCCGCCCTGACCGGGGCTCCGATCCGCATCACGGAAACCGTCAAGGAATCGGGCGGCGGCACGAAAACTGTTTTCCTGGCTGACGCAACCGAGTCCGCAAACCAGAAGCTGGCGCAGATGCGCGAAGCCTTCCGCGATTGGATCTGGCAGGACGGCGGTCGCGCCGACAAGCTGGTGGCGCGCTACAACGACCTGTTCAATACCATCGTTCCGCGCGCATTCGATGGCCAGCACCTGACCCTGCCCGGGGCGTCGACGCACTGGCAGAAGTCGGCATTCCCGCACGTCAAGCGCGGCGTCTGGCGTATCGTGCAGTCGGGCAATACCTACCTGGCGCATGCGGTTGGCAGCGGCAAGACGGCGCAAATGGTGATGTCGGCCATGGAGCAGAAGCGCCTCGGCATGATAAAGAAGCCGATGATCGTCGTGCCGAACCACATGCTGCAGCAGTTCGCCCGCGAATGGCAGGAGATTTACCCGGCCGCCCGGCTGATGGTGGCCGACGAGAAGAATTTCCACACCGAGAACCGGCGCCGCTTCGTCTCGCGCGTGGCGATGTCTGACCTCGATGGCGTGGTCATCACGCACTCGGCGTTCAAGTTGCTCGACCTCGACCCTGAGTACAAGCAGAAGATGATCGAGCAGGAACTGGATTACCTGCGCGCGGCATTTGAAGAGGCTGGAGGCGACCCCAAGGATTTGAATTCGGCCGGGGGATTTGGCGTGCGCAAGAAGAGCGGAAGCCGCGACCCGAAGATCAAGCAGATCGAGTCGAAGATCGAGAAGATGGAGCAGAAGCTGGAAGCCGCGATGTCCGGCGCCGGCAAGGACAAGAACGTTCGTTTCGACCAGATGGGCGTCGACATGGTCTACGTCGATGAAGCCCATGAATTCCGTAAGCTGGCCTTTGCCACACAGCGCCAGGTCAAGGGCATCGATTCGTCAGGTTCCGATCGCGCCTTCGATCTGTGGATGAAAACCCGCTGGCTGGAAGAGAAGAATCCAGGCCGCTCGCTGGTCATGGCGTCCGGTACGCCGGTGACGAACACGCTGGCCGAACTCTACTCGGTGCAACGATTCATGGCCCCGGCCGTGCTGGAAGAGCGCGGGCTGGAAGAGTTCGATGCCTGGGCGTCGATGTTTGGCCAGGATCACACCGAGATCGAGGCCGATGCCTCTGGAAAGTACGCCCCGGTGACGCGCTTCTCGAAGTTCGTGAACGTGCCTGAACTGACGCAGATGTTCCGTGAGTTCGCCGACGTGCTGACTTCCGACCATCTGGCGGCGATGCTGGGCGACAAGCGGCCGAAGGTACAGGACGGCTCGCGCAAGATCGTCATCACGCCGCAGACCGGCGACTACCGCGCGTTCAAGCAGGAACTGGCCGAGCGTCTGGCTGTGTCGCGCGCCTGGAAGCCGAGCCGCGACGAGCCCAACAATCCAGACCCGGTCATCAAGATCATCGGCGATGGCCGGCTGGCGGCGATCGACATGCGTTTCATTGACCCGTCTCTGCCGTCCGACCCGGATTCCAAGCTGAACCGGATGGCCGACGAGGTAATCCGCGTCTTCAAGGAAAGCGCGAATATCGAGTACAAGGACAAGGCCGGGCAGGTCGAGCCGAACAAGGGCGCCTCGCAGATCGTTTTCTCCGACCTCGGCTTTGGTGCCGGCGTCGCCGAGAATCGCGGCTTCAACGCGCGGGCCTGGTTCGAGAAGCGCCTGCGGGATGCCGGCGTGCCGGCCGCGCAAGTCGCTTTCATGTCCGACCACAAGAAGAGCACCGCCAAGCTCAAGCTGTTCAAGGACATCAACGCGGGGCGCGTGCGCATCGTCGTTGGATCCTCGAAGAACATGGGCACCGGCGTCAACGCGCAGCAGCGCCTGATTGCGCTGCACCATCTGGACACGCCTTGGTATCCGGCCGACCTGGAGCAGCGTGAAGGGCGCATCGTGCGCCAAGGCAACAAGAACAAGCTGGTTCAGCTTTACGCCTACTCGACCAAGGGCAGCTACGATGCCGTGATGTGGCAGATGCTGGCCAGCAAGCAGCGGTTCATCGATCAGGCACTGTCCGGCGATTCGTCGGTGCGTTCGATCGATGATCTGTCCGAATCCTCGCAATTCCAGATCGCTACGGCGATGACCTCGGACGACGAGCGCGCCATCCAGTTGGCCGGGCTGCGCGCCGAGACGGAGAAGCTACAGCGCCTGTACCGTGCCCATGAAGAGCAGCGCATGAAGATGCGCCAGGAGTACGATTGGGCTGGCGAAACGATCCGCATCAACGAGCAGAAGCTGCCCGAGGCGACGAAGGCGGCCGATCGCATCCAGGATCTGAGCGGCGACAGGTTCGCCGCCAAGGCGGACGGCCGTGCGTTCGACGTGCGCAAGGAATTCGGCGAGGCGCTGATGGCGCGCTTCAAGGATTACTCCGACAAGTTGGGCGAGACGCCGGTGAAGATCGGCGATATTTCCGGCTTCGACATCATGGCCATGGGCCGCGCCGGGCAGGGCAACGGCTACCAGGCCGGCGTCGTTCTGGCGCTTCCCGAGCCGGTGCTGCTGACCGAGGCCGCGACCGCTGACCCGGTAGGCGTGGCGCTCAAGGCGACCAACGCCCTGGCCAACCTGGCACGCCTGCCGGCGCAGATGCGGCAACGCATTACCGAGGCGCAAGCCAAGCGCAACGCACTGGAAGCGCGCATCACGGCGCCGTTCCCGATGGCGGAAATGCTGGCTGACAAGATCAAGGAAGCCAGCGATCTGGAAGCCGCGATGCTGGCTGACCAGAACAAGCTGACCGGCATCGAGCGCGAGCAGCAACTGGAAGACGAGTGGCAGAAGAAGACGGGGGCGATTACGCCGATGTTCTCGCGCCGCAAGCAAACCGAGACGCCGGAGTTCAAGGCGTGGTTCGGCGAGAGCAAGGTGGTGGATGCTGATGGCAATCCGTTGGTGGTCTATCACGGGACGCGGTTTGATAAGTCCGGTGGCATCGAAAAGTTCAAGGTTCCCGCTTTCTTTGGAACAAGTCCGGTCACGGCAGACCTGATGTCAGGCGCAGCCGACCTTGGGCGCGTCATTTCGGCAGAGAAAAGTATCGGCAAGGCGCTCAAAAAGAGCGCACTGAATGAATACTTCGGCGGCGGGAAGTTTGGCGGAACCTACCCCGTGTATTTGTCGCTGCAGAACCCGAAGCAACTAGACGGCCAGCGCATCAAGTGGCTGTCGTTTGAGAAGGGCGACCCGCAACGCGAAAGGCTTGTTGCGGAACTTGTTGCCGGTGGACATGACGGGGCTTACTCAACTGACGCGTCTGGCGGAGTTGCCGGAACGGAGTATGTTGTTTTGCGGCAGGAGCAGATCAAATCCGCCATCGGCAACAACGGCCAGTTCGACCCCGCGAACCCGAACATCAACTTCTCCCGCGGTAACGGCGCCGGCATGGCCCTGCGCGATCTGTCGGCCGTCGCCGATCGTGTCGCCCGGCGCTTAAAGAATCTGCCCAAGGTGCATGTGCTGGAATCGCCGGCCGCGCTGTCGAGCAAAGACCCGAGCCAGAAGTCGCTGCGTGACTTCATCCGCAAGGCCGGCGCCTGGGAGGATGTCGAAGGCGCGACGCACGAAGGAGAGATTTACCTGTTCGCCTCCGGCCTGGCCGACGAGGCGCGCGCCGAGCATGTGCTGGCAGTTCACGAGGTGACGCACTACGGCCTGCGCGGCGTGGTAGGAAAGTCGCTGGATGCGGCGCTGCAGGATGTGTGGGCGATCAATGCCAAGGTGCGCAAGGCGGCCGCTGCTGTCCGCGAGCGCAACGGCCTGACCTCGAACATCGAGGCGGTTGAGGAAGTGCTGGCCGACATGACGCCGGGCGAACTGGTCAAGCTGGTTGGTTGGCGCCGCGTCGTCAAGGCGATGCGCGACTGGCTGGCGCGTGCCGGGTTCGATCGACTGGCCGCCCGCTTCGACGGTTGGATGAAATCCGGCCTGGGCGAGCAGGAACTGGCCGACCTGATGGTAGCCGATCTGGTGACGGCCGCCCGGGAGTGGGTGCGCTCCGGCAAGGGAAAGCCCTACATGGACGGAACCGTGCTGGCTGATGGTTCGCTGGCCGAGGATGCGGCAGCACAGGAGAAGTGGCTGACGCGCGAAGCTAAGGAGCGTCGCTACGCCTCGGTCGACGAAATGGCCGAGAAGAACCCCAAGGCGTTCGAGAATCTGGCGAAGCTGTGGCGGGATAAACATCCTGCGGATGGTGCTTTGCTGTCGCGCGGACTACAATCGAAATATGAAATACCCGACCAACCACCAGTCGACCGCGTTATCGACGGGGCCGAACTCCAAGCCCTACGCCGCGCTGCGGCTGGCGTGGAGCGCCCCGGCGCCGGCATCACCTTCCGAATCAGAGAAGACGGAACCGCCATCGCTACCGGGCCAAAAGGAACGCGAGTTCCTGAGCGGTATATCCGATTTGCCGACGATCATAGACTGAAGTTCGAGGCGCGGCGCCTGCCGGTTGGCTCCGGAACGAAAGCGCCGGCCATGCCGACCGCCTACCGCGAAAGCGGCGCTCTGTACTTTGGAGAGGTGGCGAGCGCCAGATTCTCGATTGATCGCACCGGAAAAACGCGGTTCTCCCGCAGTTCGCAAACTGCGAACCAGACCACGGCCGCCCAGCGCGCCGAGGAAATCATCAGCAAGCCATCTGCCACCTGGCGCCCGCTCGATGCGGTGATGCGCACGCTATCGACCACGGTTCGCCTAGACCGCCTGACCGGTGCCGTCTATGACCGCGCCGCGCACCTGATCGACCGCATCACGCCGGAGAACATCAAAGCCGGCGTCGTCTCCGACTACGGCATTCCCGAGGCGGTGCTCGACCAGCGCACGGCGATGCAGGGTCGCATGCGGGTACAGATGCGCAAGTCCGGCGAGTTGATCGACAAGCTGGCAACACTGACGCGCGCCGAGAGCCGCGTCGCCTACGAGTGGATGAACAATGCCGACCCGCAGGCACAAGCCTACTTCGAGTCACAACTGCCGCCCGAATCGCTCAAGGTCATGGAAGAGGTCAAGGCCATGATCGACATGCTATCGCAGGAGGCGGTCGCGCTCGGGCAACTGGATCCGGAGGCGTTCAAGCGCAACCGCTTCGAGTACCTGCGCCGCAGCTACATCAAGCACACCACGGAACTGACCAAGGGCGAGACGCGGAGCCGCCAGCGCGCTATTTCCATCATGGGCGACCAGTACAAGGGCCGGGGCATGGCCGATGCGGTCGACATGGCCAAGTTCAAGAATGTGGCGCCGGAGTGGTGGGGCCGCAAGTTGAAAGAAGGCCAGGCCGACAAGGGGCTCAAAGGCGAGAAGTTCATCCGCCTGGAGCGCCGCGCACCGGTGGGCGAGGGCGTCATGGAACTGGCGCCGGCCGCCGGCCCGGGCGAAACCAATCCGCAGAAGAAGGGCAAGCTGTTGGAGGTGGCCTACTGGCCGGCGGGTGAGGCGCTGCCGGCAAAGTATTCGACCTGGGAGCAGTCCGGCACCTGGGAGGTGCGCGACACGAAGGGCGGCAAGCTGATCGTCTGGCGCGACTTCACCAAGCAGGAGCGCGTCGCCATGGGTGAAATCGACGAAGCGCGCTATGCCATCGCCAAGACGCTGCACGGCATGATTCACGACGTTGAAACTGGCCGCTATCTGGAATGGGTTGCACAGACCTACGCCAAGAAGCCGGGCGAGGCGATCGACGGCGAGATTGTCGAAGCCTCGGAGCGCATGCGCGATGTCTTCAAGCCGGGCGAGTGGGTACAGGTTCCGGAAACCAAGATCGCCGGAACCAGCGTGACCAAGTACGGGCTGCTGGCCGGCCGCTATCTGCCTGGGCCGATCTGGAACGACGTGCGGCAGACGGTCGGCTTTCGGTTCAAGCCGCTCGGTGAAACGTACGCCGCTATTCTGGGCGCGTGGAAGACCTCGAAAACAGCCCTGTCGCCTGCCGTGCATACCAACAACGTGATGGCGAACTTCGTGATGGCCGATTGGCACGATGTCACATCCGGGCACATCTTGAAGGCGCTGCGCATCATCCTTGGCGCCAGCCAGCGCGAAGGCAAGGGCATCATCGGGCGCACCGGCAACGCCGTATCTCGGGCTGGTATTGTCGATGCCGAAGCGGCGCGCGAAGTAATCAACCGTTTCCTTGAATCCGGCGCCAACCTGGGCAGTTGGGTGACGGCCGAGCTGCAGAAGGAGCAACTTGAGCCGCTGTTGAAGGCGCTGGAGAATGAAGTCGGCACGGTCGGCCAGACGATGACCGGCCAGGTTGGCGTCATGGTGGCGCTGCAGAAGGCGCTGCAATTGCGCTTCCCGTCAGCCTGGGATGCGTTCAAGCCGACCACGGCTGGCAAGGCGCTGACGACGGAGGCCGGCAACCTGATCGACCTCTACGAAGCCGAGGATCAAGTTTTCCGTCTGGCGGCCTGGTTGCGCGCCAAGGAAGATGGCGCATCTGATCAGGTCGCCGGCAAGGCGGCCCGCCGCTCGTTCCTTGACTACCACATCAACGCGCCGTGGATCCAGGCGCTGCGCAACACGGCCCTGCCGTTCGTGTCATTCACCTACCGCGCCGTGCCGATGCTGCTGCATACGGTGGCCAGGAAGCCGCATAAGGTCATGAAGTTGGCACTGGTGGCCGCGGCGCTCAACGCGCTGGGCTACATGCTGTCGGGCGGCGACGAGGACGACGAGCGCCGGCTGCTGCCGGAAGAGAAGTCCGGGTCGATCTGGGGGGTCGTGCCGAAGCTGATCCGCATGCCGTGGAATGACCAGCATGGATCTCCGGTATTCCTCGACATCCGGCGCTTCGTTCCGGTCGGCGACATCTTCGATACCGGACAGAATCACGCGGCCATTCCGATCCTGCCGTTTGCCGTGCCTGGCGGGCCGCTGGCATTGTTGTCAGAGTTGGTGTCGAACAGGAGCCAGTTCACCGGCCGGGCAATCACGCTGGAAACCGATACGCCGGTCGAACAGGTGTCCAAAGTGGCCGACCATCTCTACAAAGCGTTCGCGCCGAACATCGTTGTCCTGCCTGGAACGCATGCCTGGACGGGCATAGCGAATGCCAGCAGCGGGCGCACCGACGCATTTGGCCGCGAGCAGTCTCCGGTGCAGGCAACGGCTTCGGCGTTCGGTGTGAAGGTGGCTAGCTACCCGCAAGATGTGCTGGAGGTGAATGCAAAGCGCGCCGCGCAGGCGAAGAACATGGAGATTGAGCGCAACATCGAGCAACTGAAGCGCGAATACCGACTCAACGGGATCAATGATGAAGAGTTCAGGCGTCGCGTCGAGGTGCAGAAGGCGAAGAAGATGCGGGTTGTTGAAGATTTGCAGAAGCGGATGGGGGGCGGGTAGCTGCTTGCCCGGTGCCTTTTCAATCGGTATAGTCGCGCACTTGCATAGGGGTTCCCTGCGGGAGTTTTGCGGGGAATCGCTGCCGTCAGTTGATGTCTGTTGCAGCTTATTTGTTTTGGTGATGCGCCGGGCGTAGCCAAAAAATTAATTAAATCAAATGGTTAGTTTTGTATCCGTGCATGGGGTGCAAGGGGTCGCGAGTTCGAATCCCGCCGCCCCGACCAAAATCAATGACTTACGTGGCCTCTTTGGAGGCCATTTTTTTATTGCGGGACTTTTGCGGGACTTTAGTCATGCAACCTTCCTTCGCAATATGGTCAAGGTCGGGGTTTTGTTATCCGTCGTTGAAACCCTATTTGCTGCCCCAATCAGCGCCGCCAGTTCCGCCCCTGAATAGTGGGTCGTTACGCTGCCCGACTTGTGGCCGAGTAGGGCTTGCCGATCTTCGAATGAAACGTCTGCAGCCTTCAACCTTCTCCCGAAGGTATGTTTCAGATCGTGCACGCGAACGGTAGCGAATCCCGGGTGCGGTTCATTCCCGTATTCATCTTTCCACGCCACGGCGGCGCGCTTTCGAGCAGACCGCCAGGCCGTATCATTCATGCGATGCAGAGCCCGACCTTCATACGGGAAAACGATGTGTTTCGCTTCGTTCTCGTCGTCGTCAAGCAATAGGCGCTGCCGATCGATGATCGATTTAGCTACGTCGTTCAGTATGATTACGCGCTCATCCCTGTTCTTTACCCCGGCATTATCATGGCGACCGCCGAATTCTGGCGGAACGATGAAGACGCTTGTGTTCAGTTCAGGGACTTCGATCTCCCAATCCCAGGACAGTTTGCAAACCTCCTGCTCACGAACGCCGGTATTGACCTTGAACAGCGCCATTCTGTGCAGATGATCAGGTAGCTCCTTGAAGAAAATGCGCTGCTCATCCCATGAAATCGGGTATGGCGAGCGCTTCGTCTTTCGCTCGTCCAGCATTGAGATGGACGGAACAACGTCGAGCCATGGGCGCTTTTTGTCGTCGCGCCATTTCCTGTTGCACAGATGAAGAATCCGCACCACGCGCTGCAGGGCAATATTGATTGTCCGGTGCGAGTTCGGCTTCTTCTTCCGTCCGCTCTTCAGTTTGCCGCCGCCTTTTTTCATCCACTCAACGAAGGGCGCCAGAGCGTCATCATCAATATGGGTAAGCGGGGTTTCACCAATGAACGGATCCAGCTGCTCAAGATAGGTTGCCGTGAGTTCGATCGAAGGCTGATCGGCAAAATCCTGAAGGTATTTAGTTGCAGCATCCCGCCACGTTCTGACTTGGCGCACACCGTAGGTCGACTGCTGGCGACGTTCCTCAAGCAGATGAATCAGGTATTTTTCCGCTTCTTCGCGCGAACCTGTTCCAGTGCTTCCGAGAAGGCGTTCGCCTTGGAAGACTTTGTCGATGTGCCAAATGCCATTACGTTCGTAGAGGCCGCTGATGCTTTTGCGTGCCATGTGTGATTACCTCCGTTCTGTTCATGGCGACGCCCGGTGCGGCGCTGATTTTGCGACCGCATGGTGTCTTTTGCAATAGCGTTTTCTTCCATGAATTTGTCTGCCCACTGGTCAAGCTCTTCTCGGTCGAAGGCGATACCTTGAACGCCTATCACGACTTCGCGGACATTTGGCCTGACGATCTGGTTGAAAGCGCGCTCGGACATGCCGAGGTAGTCCGGCGCTTTACTCATGCGCAGGAATCTAGGGGTCATGCCGCTTCTTTCAAGCCGAGATTTTCCATCGCGATTTCGATCTGCGTTGTCTTGGTAGCATCCATGACCTGCTGCCAGGTACATTTGATCATCCTGTCCTCGATTTTCTTGAGGACGCGCTTGGCGGCCATGACCTTCTTAGCTGACATCAGCTTGCCATTCATCAGGTCAGAACTTACCCAGCGCAGCGGATCCAATTCGACATCCGGAAGAAGTCGCTCCATAGCTGCGACGAAGCCGTTGATGCAGGCGTGCGTTGCTTCCCATTCATCCTTGTGGGCCAGGCGAGTGATCGGCACATCGTTGGCGTCGACATCGGTTTCTCCGGTGACGATCTGGTTGAATGCCTTCGTGATGGGTGCCATGAATGACTGCACGCGGCGGCGCTCCAGCGGCTTGTTCTTACCGGCCTGGTAGCGTGCAACGGCTGCCAGGTGATGCCGGTGGGCGCGGGATAGGCTCATGCTTCATCTCCTGCAATGTCGTAAAGCTCAGAGACAACGCGCCTGATGCGCTTTGCTTCTGCGGCAACTTCGGGTTCTGGGATGATCTTGTAGTCGGGCGGCAGGCCGTGCGATCTGCGCAGTTCGAGCGCTATTCCATCAAGCATGGCGGCAGCGTCGGCAATGGTTTCGCGTTGGGCTTGGCTCATTTCTCATCCATCTGAGTCGACGCGCCTTTTTCAAGATCCCACAACGGAAGCCGGGCTTGGCACTCGTCCACGATCACCCGGCCGAGGGCCATCAGGTGGTGCTCGTCTGACATATCAGGTCGGGTGTCCGGGGTGGAAAGGTCTGCGATGTAGCCCCGGATGATCTCCAGCAGGCGCCGGTCTGGAACGATAGGTGTCATTTATCAGTCCTCCGCGCTGCGTAGAGTTCTGTTCCTTCGGCTGGCTGATCTTGGTGCCACACGATGATCGCCATATCCCTCAGCGACCCGGTGTGCTTCGTAACCACGCCGGTAGGCTTCGCATCACAAATCACCAGCCCTTCGACTAGCTTGCTGTCGTTGATGGCGGCGAGGGCTTCTTGTGCTTCGTGGTAGTCATCCATGCTGACCATTTGTGCAGTATATTCATCGGCGTCACTGCATTCTTCATGTGAGTCAATGAACTTTTCAAGCGCCTCTTTCGCCAGTAGGAGCAGCTTGTCTTTCTCGGCAAGCTGATCCTCCAGTTCGGCGACGCGAGCGCGGAGGGCTTTCATTTCATCGCACATCTGTGCGAAGTCAGAGCCACTGATGTTTGCTTGGTCTTGCGGGTCGTAGTCGAAGCTCATACTATTTCACCTCCACTAGTTCTCGGGCCATATTTCGCAGTTGGTCAGCAAGCTCTTTGCGCTCGGTGTAGTTCATGGGGCCAAAATCGATCCGCTTACCGCCTGTGATAACTTGAATCTTTACCTCTTTGGTTCCAGAGGCAGAGAAGCCATAATCCTCAACCTTGATCTTCATCACTTGATCTCCAATTCGGGTTCCCACTCTCCGGACTCACGGGCTTTTGCTGCGCACTCCAGCGGGACGTTGTGTTCTCTGCAAAAGCAATAGACCATGCGTATCAATGTTGCATCACGCTTGCGGTCACGGGCTTTGAGGGCGTCGGCGGTTGAACGCAGTGGCGAGCCTGTCACACCAGCCTCAGCACAAAACCGCAATACTGTTACGGCCCACTCCTCTTTGCGACTTCTTGCTGCAAAGAGTCTAGCGTTCTCAAGTGCCTTCCGCATCTGCTCGATCACCAGTTGGTGCGCGGCGAGTTCTTCTCGCAGGCGCTTGTTCTTATCTTGTAGCCCGATGATGTAGGCAACACCTTCGTTGGTGGTTTCACTCATCGCTCACCTCGCCAGTCTTGTCGTGTGCCGGAAAGCGTTGCCAACTGGGGGAGTCCAAAACGTACCCCGGCAATCTCCACACAAGCGCCCCAGATTCTTTGTGACGCCAGCACTCGCTGATCACGACCTTGGTTTTCGGCTGCGGCGGGCGACCACGGAATTGACCATCTGCATACCAGAATCGCCCGCCCCATTTCTCCCATCCGTGCCGCAAAACCAGAATCTCAATCTCCCACCCCTCGGCAGCGCGGTCGAAGGCTTCCTTGCCGGTTTTCAGTTCTATCCAATCGGTAGTCATGCCGCGCTTCCTTTATCTTCATTGGGCTCAATCAAGTATTCGCACTCAAAGGCAATAATCGGCGGCGGTGAAATGTGCCACTGACCGAACGGATTGCCTGGAGAGGTGCGGCGCAAGCAGGTTTCGCAGCCTTCTCGCCACCCTTCTTCGTCGCTTCCTGAGCCAGCGCAGCGGTCTATGTCGTAGGGGAGGCTCATGCTGAATCCTTCGCGCTGGCAATGGCAATGTTTGCAATATCAAGCCAAGACCGAATAGACGATTCATTGGCGCCATCAAAGTATTCAGCACATGCTGATAGTCTGCGTTGCAGCTTTTCAAGCGCCGCCAGCAGGTCGTCGCGATGCCCTTTAAGCATCTCAATTTCGATCATCGCGGCCAACGCAACAACAGGTAGGTCGTGCCAACTATGGCGCTGTAACTCCGCTTCTTCGCCCTTGAGTGCAATCGCCGTATCGGAAAGCAAAGCGGCAAGACGATTGCGTACAGAATCCGATTCTTCTAGTTCAGCACTTAGGTCGTCGCGCTGCATTTCAATATCGCGTATCACGTCATCCGAATAAAGCGCGGTGAGCTTACTGTCAAAATCCTCAGCAGCAATTCGTTCGGCGCGTTCTCGTTCCGATCCACTCCACCAAATTCTGATTGCGCTTCCGCTCTTGTTCAAGACAGCGTATGCCGATGGCTCTTTCGGATGGCCCATGTCAGTTGCTCCCGGTGCTGCCGAACCCGCCTTCGCCGCGCTCAGTCTCGGAAAGGAAGTCAGCCTCGACCAGTTCAACTCGCACGACTGGCGCGATCACCATCTGCGCTATCCGCTGGCCGGGTTCGATCTTCGCGGCCTGATCCCCGTGGTTAATCAGGATTGCGCAGATTTCCCCGGTGTAATCTGAATCCACAGTGCCAACGCCTTGAATTACAGTGACGCCGTGTTTTTTCGCCATGCCAGATCGTCCGCGAACCTGCGCCTCGAATCCATCCGGCAATTCGATACCGATCCCCGTAGGGCAGGTGAATCGCACACCCGGTTGCAGATAGATGTCGTGCGGGATGCGAGCATGGAGGTCTAAGCCGCTTGCGCCCTTTGTAGCGTACTTCGGAACGATGGCGTCAGGATGCTTTTTCAGGATTTTCACTTGCATGATGTTTCCATTAAATT
>Ga0209202_1000208_pt1 | contig 61259 bp, 47 predicted proteins | sample AD_UKC032_MetaG_FD_184416 | JGI IMG/M metagenome (GOLD analysis project Ga0209202, IMG submission 184416) | Active sludge microbial communities of municipal wastewater-treating anaerobic digesters from USA - AD_UKC032_MetaG (SPAdes) (version 2) | ecosystem: Engineered > Bioreactor > Anaerobic >... | reverse complement strand
TCGACTACATCGAAATGTTCTATAATCCGAGGCGTCGTCACAGCCACCTGGGCGACGTCAGTCCCGAGGCGTTCGAGAGCGCCTCAGCAATAGGCTGAGGAGTGTCTACGAAACCAGGGGAATTCCAGTTCGCCGAAGCCGGTCGACCCTCGATTCCCCCGGAGCACGGATCGAGCGTAAGACAGCAACCCGCTTCGCGCGGACTTGGACAAGCGGTGTATCGAGCCGAACATCCCCGCCCGATCGACGCACAAACGAGCCAGTCAACAGGATGGTCGGAACCTGCGTCGGTACCGCCATCGCTGGATCGTCGAGAGGACGTTTGCGTGGCTCGGCGCGTTCCGCCGACTGTTGGTGCGGCATGAAAGGTTGATCGAAACGTACCAGGGCTTCTTTCACGTTGCTTGTGACCTTGTTACCCTGAAACGGGGTGTGAAATGAATTCTAGTGTTGCTGCAATAGTGTATCAACTTCGCACCTGTACTCTAGAACGGCTCTCGACTTGGCAATTTTATGCTTCGAGACGATGCTCGCTCTCATTTTCTATAAAGACTCTTAACGACAGAGAATGTTGATTGAAGGACGGGAGTACTGCTAGATCGAACGCGTACTCCACACCAATTATTAAAGGCTCCGATAAATACGAGAAGCTGACAGTCTTCAGGATCTAAATTGACCTCGTATTCGGGGATGTATAGAATGTCGAATATCTGCATTCCAATCGAATGGTCGGGATGCTCCTCTATATATTCTGCGTCAACATTCACATTGATCGCTGCGACACAAGTTAGACCGTCAGCAATTGGGCAGCCATTCTGGCGTAGTTCCACTTCAAACAATGGAGGCAGTAGGTTCGCGGGCGGGGTTATATAAGCAACATCATCGTCTAGAATAGCGAAATGATCCGTCGCTTCGAGACCTCCTGTAATTAAGACTTGAAATCTGTAGCCTACGAATTCACGAAGTGTGCCTATGTCAACGAGAACAAAACAAGTAGCCGACGTATCAGCGGACACGACTAATTCTTCAACATAGGAAACCCTATCCCACGAGAGATAGAGAGTTGGCGATCCTTGGCACTGTGATTGGTTCGGTATTACGAAACCCGCTGCAATAAAAAACAACCACCCATAGATTGCTTTTATCCGCAGTTCCCTATACATGACGTAACTCCACTTCATCCTATGCGGAACCAGCACGGATTCACCGATTTGACGGGTACTTGAGACGAACAACAGCGGAGTCACTGATATAGCTGACATTGAGAGATCTCCTCCTCAATGGCGACAGTGCACGCCGTCAGACCCGTGGCAAAAAATACGCCCGCGTCGGTAACCGTCACTCTGTCTGAATAACGACGGGATGATCGTCACCTCCGGTTTCCGATGCTGCCATGATTATACCACTTCCGCCGCCGCGGCGTTTGAACTTTCGGTCGCTGCTGCGCCGTCTGGATCATCCGGCCGTGGCCTGTAGCGCCTATTTAATCTGTCCGCCGATCTGCCAGAAAATCATGTGACACGTCGCCCGTTCCCGCAGCAGACCGTGAACGCGGTATCCAATCCGTTGATGGAATCGATGGGCTGACCTCCTCCCGCACGCAGAAAGGATACCCGCAACGAAACTGCCCGATCAACCTGGAAATGACGAGTTTCGACGATATCAATTCCGAACAGTCGATAAATGCTCTCTATGATTAGGATTTCGCGGATCTGAGATCGATACCGCTCATCGACAAGAATCTCCCGCGCCGCCGCCTTCCGGCCCTTCCGGGAATCGGGAGAACGGGCGTTTTGTTTGCGGCCGGCAGGGTGGTGAGCCGCGCAATCCCCTATTGGATAATCGCTTGGGCGACCGCCCTGTTGCCCGCGATGTGGCGTTGATTCCCGCACCCTGGGTATTGGCGTCGAATAGGGGGTGTTCCGGGCGTCGCGAGGCGATCGAGCACGGCGCCGCGTTCGCGTTCGGGGTCCAGTAGATCCGAGAATCTCTCCGTCGCGGACAGCCGCCGCGGGAGTCTCATAGGGGCGAAAAAGCAATCCAGCGTCCGACCGGGTTTGGGGGAGGAGGGGGAGACGCCGGTCGAGCGCTGGACTTACGGGAGGCTATTCGATCGCTCCGCGAGTGTCAACGGGCGATTGCGAGCCCGGGTACTCCCCGTCCTACTGGACCTCGGGGCGCGAGGAGTCCAGTAGCGAAGACCTTCGGCCCTGGCCGCACCCGCCGATACGGCCGGGAACGGAACGATCCCTATCTGACCCCGGTGACGTCGGCCTGGTGCCACCCTTGCAATTCGAAACCGTCACAGCGTCTTAGCCTGCGACATGATTCGGTTCAGTCGTATCCTCGGCTTCACAATCATCCTCTGGAGCCATTGGGCTTGCTCGCAGTAGTAGACGTAGCGCGTAGCGTTGTGAATGCTCCGGCGGTTGAACTCGCGGACTATGCGATCCGGGACTTCCGCATATGGACGCCAAGGTTGCTCTGCGCCTGTACACAACAACGCGATGTCTCGCGATAGCGGGCATGACAACTCGGATTCTGGCTTGTTTAGACCGATGGCACGGAAGAAAAAAACGGGATTATCAGATGTGACGTACTTTGTATCTCCTGCCGCCACCGCGAAGTACCAATGCATAACCAGTAGGCGATCTTCGATCATCCCCGTAGTGAACGGCTGCTCGAAGTAAGCCTTTACAGCTTCAGGTGGTCCGTCTTTCCACTTGGCTTCAAGTGTCTCGAGTTCGATTCGGTTTCGCTCGCGCGTGTCGAGGTCCGGTTCTCTGTCGATAAACTGTTCGCGCATCCCGGCAAGCGTCTCACACGTCAGGTTCGGAATGAGCTGTCGTACTATCTCTCGGTAGCTCGGTACGCGTTTCCACAGACAGACGATGAACGCCGCGACGATCTTTCGGTCACTATTCAATAACGGTTCTCTGGCTCGTATTCTTTTCAGAACCGGCTCCGCGTTCGATTCAATCGAGCGAGCAAGAGCGTCTTCGATCTCGGGTAGGTAGTAGTCTTTCTCTTTGGCGATGTTATGGATTCCCGCTCGATAGATTGCCGCCCCACCTTTCGTATAGACGTAAAGCTGCTCGCGTGAGGTATCGTTGCAAAACCCGCGGAGATAGTGACGTGGCAGATAGTGGGGTTGTTTCGTTCTCTGCCCTTGCGTCATTATATTCTCGTCAGCGATGGGCGTCGTTGACATTAATGCCGTGGCCGCACCGTGTCAGAATTTCGTTCGCGTTGCATATTGGAATGCGGCCTTCTCGTCCGACCGTGTCGCGCAATTTTCGCACTAGAGGCTACGGCGTGAATACCCCACGCAGTCGGCCCATTGTCTCGAGTGTCAAATCGGGATTTTCCGGATCAGTCTCTCCGTTCTGGTCGCGCCAATAGCTGAGGCACCAATAAGGACCCTCGAGGGTAAATCTGAGTATGGCGTTGGCTCGGTAACGGGTCGTCGCGCCGGACGGGTTGTCCAAAACGCTGAGGAAATAGATGATCTCCCATTCCGCGACCCCGCCTGAGCCGTGAGGCGTACTGACGTTGGTGTCCCGCAGATTCGCCGTGATCTCAATATCCGTGGCGAACCAGCCGTTGATGAAGAACATTTCTGCGTCTTTGCCCCAGTTCGCCCAGTCCACGGTGGGGTACATTTGCTCGGTGTCGGGATCAGGCACGTAACCGAAGTTCTCCGAGATTGCGGAATTCCAGCCGGCGGTGTCTTTGTTCTCGAGGGCGAGTCTGCAGTTCTCCCACACGTTGTCAGGGCTCACGCGCGGCAGGTAGTTGATTGTGGCTTCGTAGGTCGCGGCAAACACCGCTGTCGTATTTACCGCCAATATCAGCGTCTCGCTCGTCGGCGTAATATACCCATCCACATCCACCCACGTAATCGTATACTCTCCCGGCAAGCGTCCCTCCAGCGTCTCGTCTCCCTCGCCGCTATGGACGTAATCGTCCGGGCCGAGTAGTTCCCACGGCGGGTTAATGGCATCGGGAGACGGATCGACGACGATTGTACCGACTTCCGGCTCGGGCGGAGTCGGTTCGTCGTTGTCGTCGCAGCAGCCAGGTAATGCGAGGGCGGCAACGAGCGGGAGAACCGCAACGAGACGACAGAATTGCCTCATGGTTGATACCCGTCATCAATGCGGTCGTCGCGCAATGGTACATCCTCCCCCATACAGACCGTAGGCCGGAGAGTACCACGTAACAGCGCGGACTGTCTAGATTCGAACCAAGCTGCAGACAGAGAGCCGGTCATGGCCAGCGCGAGAAGTCCAGTAGGGAAGGGATCGCCCTCGGGTCGCCCCCGCCGCTCAGTCCTCCCCGCCCAGCCGCCCGTAGTCCCCCAGCAACATGCTCTCCAGCGGTCCGGCGTCCATCCCGACACAACACGCCGGGGGGTTCTTCCGAGCGATCTCAGCCGCCACGTGGTCGTACGCCTGCGCGTGCCGATAGTGCTCCAGCGGCCCGGTCTCCTGCCAACGGTATCGCAGACTACCGTCGGTCATGTCCCGGACGCGGGTCGGGGCCTTCATCTGGGCGTAGAAGTCCCCGTTGTCGACGTGGCGGGCCGAGGCCGGGATCCACCACAGCTGCGACTTGATCTCCTCGAACGCCGAGTTCAAGGCATACGTCCTGTCCACAGTCACCCGGCGGCTCTCGCGGTCCCACGCGGGTTCGCTCATCCCGTCGTTGGTGTAGATCACGACCTGGGCGATCCCGTCCCGGAAGCTCGCGACCCACTTCTGGACCAGGTGGGGTTCGGGCTGGGGTGCGATCAGGCAGGCGCGGACGTTGTACTGCTCGATCAGCTGGTCGAGGTCCGGCCAGTCCTTGACCTTCCCGATGAACAGGGCCTGGCGCGGCTCGTCGGTCCGGCGGTAGTCGTAGTTGGGAACCAGGGACACGACGACGTAGAAGCCGGAGGATCCCATCGAGACGCCCATCGAGCAGGTGCGGCCCTCGGGGACCTCCAGCGGGTAGTCGCGGATGCAGGAGTCCAGTAGGGAAGACGTGACCTTGAGGCGCTCGCGGTCCGTCCCGCTCAGCATCTGGCCGAGCGCCGTGTCGAACTCGTCGATGAACGGGAAATGTAGCATCGCGCACAGGAGGGCGTCGGGGCCGTGGTCGTCCTTCTTCACGATGCGGCCATCCTCGTTGCGGCGGTAGCGCAAGAGCTGGCGGACCACGGTCTTGAGGTGGCCGGAGTCCGCGATCCTGATCTTCTGGTGGTTGAAGTAGCGGGCGAGGTTCTCGATCCCGCCGTCCTTCATCTTGTTGAACGCTACCGGCACCACCTCGAAGCCGGCGTTGCGGCAGTCGAGATTGCCGTAGGCGTTCTCCGAGTCGGCGTAGACCGTGAAGTCGCCGATACGCGAGCGGAGCTCGACGAGGTACTGGACCAGGTCGCCGATGGTCTTGGAGTCGAAGATGCGGCCTTCGGGGATCAGGACGTGGTCGGTGCCGCGCTCCGCCATGACGGCCACGGCGAACCGTCCCCAGTCGATCCCCACGGCACGCCTGACGGCGCCCTCGGGCCGCTCGAGGTCAGATAGGGGGAAGACTGCAGCCTGGACCTTTTCCGCGTCGTAGACCATCCCCGACGCGGTCGGCCGCTTGCACTCGTGCTCGACGGCCCAGACGTCGGTGCCGCTGTTAAGGAGCTTGGCCTTGAGCACGTTGTCGCGCGACAGGTGACCGGCGGCTGCCCGCGCGCGTCCGTTGCAGCCTTCGAAGTGCTCGCCGATCACGAGGCCCTCGCCGTCCCGGTCGGGGACGACCTCGGTCAGGGGACATTCATGCTGGCAGTACCTCAGCGCCTGCGGGTCGTCCTCGCTGGCGTCCTCCATGCCCACCCGGCAGGGTGCCATACAGTCGTAGACGTCCCACCGGTACCGGTGGAATCCCCGCTCCTCGGCGAGGTCCCAGTTCTCCTGGAAGAAGCCGAAGGGGACGTGGAAGGTCGAGAGCAGGACAATGGTGAAGTTGGGCTCCGAGAGCGCCCCCTGGACGGCCGCGTGCAGGATCTTCCCGACCCGGAGGTCCTCCTGACAGCTCTCGTCCGCCACGAACCCGGCCACGTGCTTGCCGCGGGCGGCTTTCTCGCTGGCCGGCACGCACGACAGCGTGACGCCGCTTTTCAACCGCGTCTCCGACTGCAACGGGTCGCCCTCCAGTAGGGTCTCAGCCAGTCCCTCGACGCAGAACCAGAACTGCGAGACGTACTCGTAGACGCGCTTGGCCTGCTCCCCGGACCCGGCCATATCCAGGAAGCTCTTCTGTCGATAGACCATCATGAGCCAGATCAGGATGGCTGCCGCCAGCGAGCCGCCACCGCCGCGGGGCTTCCAGAGAATGGCCTGTTGCACCCGTTCGAAGAACAGGTCCCCCACGAACTCGACCATCGGGGGGATCATCACGATGGGCAGACGGCGGCCGTCCTTACTGATGTACAGGTGGGTTTCGACCGTCGTCTTCAGCAGCTGGTTCTGCTCCACTGCCGTGAGGCCGTCCCGAAGGAGGTCGGGCAGGCCGAAGTCCCCGGGGGCAGCCCCCAGCCCCACCTTCTCCAGTAGGGACGAAGGGGTGGTGAGCACGACGGTCTCGCACGCGCCGTTCTCGCCGCGGATCGCCTTGGGGATGAGGCTTGGTCGCTTCGCCATGTCATCGCCCTCCCTGTCGGATAACACGTTGCTACCGCGTCAGATATCACTTGAACGGGGGTCCCCCCAGAGCGTGAATGAGGACAGCCGTGAACCATCCACACCAGAGGAGGTGGCCCCCGTGAAACTGAAGGAAGCGGTAGCTCAGTACTTGGAGTCCCTGGCGGCCGACGGCAGGTCGCCGCACACACAGGGAGCCTACCGGCGGGACCTGCGGGTCTTCGTCGCGTTCGCTGGCAACGTGGACCTCGAGGCTGTCACCCCCGCCATGCTGCAGAAGTTCATGGCGAGCCGCGCCGTCCAGATCGGCCCGACGGGCGCTCGCCGCGCGAAGGCATCGGTCAACCGGTACCGGGTGACCCTCAAGGCCCTGTTCGCCTGGGCGGAGGCGCGCTGGTACGTCAGCCGCAACCCGACCCGGGTGCTCAAGTGCCAGCGCCAGCGGGCGGTCCCCAGGGACATCCTGAGCGACGCCGAGGTCGAGACCGTCCTGTGTGCTGAATACAGAGGACGCAACTCGCTGCGGGACAAGGCGATCGTCGGCTTCATGCTGATGACAGGCTGCAGGCTTGGAGAGACCGTCGCGCTCGACCTCGGGGACATCGACTGGTCGCGCCAGACGGTCACCCTGCGTTCGACCAAGGGCGGCGATCCCGACCGTGTGCCCTTGAGCGACCGGTGTCTCACCTGTCTCGCTCCGTGTCGGCCGGGTGACGACGCACCCCCCTCGACGCCTCTCTTCAGGTCCAGTAGGGGAGAGAGACTGTCCACCCGCCAGGTCCAGCGGATCGTCGAAGCGAGGCTCAGGGAGGCCGGCATCCTGCGGCACCTGACGGCCCACTCGCTGAGGCACACCTTCGCCACCAGGCTCTACAACAATACGGGGGATATCCGTTTGGTGCAGGAAGCCCTCCGGCACGAGTACATCACCACAACTCAAATCTACGCCCATGTCGATCCCCAACGGTTGCGCTCGGCCGTCAACGCCTGACCGTCGTAAGTCGTTGTGGCACATATGACCCTCTATGTGACGTTTCAGACCGCCAAATATACGTGTCCAAATGGACACACCCCCGTAGCGTCGGCCCTTGCCAGATCGTGTCGTTCTCTGCATTTATGCGATATCCTGCAACTCTGGTTTCCGTGTCTGATCCCCCGCATTGCGTCAGCCCTCCACCTTGAACCGGAACGGTGCCTGGTTGATCTGCTCGGCGAAGATCTCGGCGAACTCCCTGGCCCCGCGGCTGTCGATGCGGCCGGAGTCCAGTAGGACCTTCAAGACGTCGGCGACCACGACCTCGAGGATCTGGACGTTGGCCTGCATCAGCGCGCGGACCTCTCGGACCTCGGACGGTTCACCTCTCACGAGCCGCTCGCCCTTGATGCCCGTGTCCAACATCGCGTGCGCCTCGGCTGCGGTTTTCGGGTCGAGCTTCTTGAGCGCCTGGAGGCCCTTGGTCTGCAACAACTGATATTCTTTCAAGTGTCGGGAGTTCATCTCGCTGATGGTTTCGGCCACGGCGTTCGTCACGCGCCGGTCGGTCTCCTGCTGGATGACCTCGCGCTCGCGGTCCCAGTCCTCGCGGCGCCGCCACTCGGAGATCGTCTCGGACCTGGGGATACCGAGCTGCTCGGCGATCTGCTGGTCGGTATGATTGCCGACGATCCAGAGCGCCTTGGCCCGCAGCTTCACGTCCTGGCCGTAGCCCTTGCGACTCACTGGCGGCCCTCCTGTCGTCGAGATCGGTTGCGCCGCGATCTGATCCGTGAGCGCCTGACTATTCCGTTCGAGATATCCAAGTCCGGCGGATCGCCAGAACGCTGATCCATTAGGCGAGTGACTATTTCGCGCCGGATATCCACGCCGGCCTCCTGGCCCGTGATCTGATTTGCGTGCCGCCGACTATCTCGTTCGAGATATCTCCGTCGCGCCCAGGCGCGTGGGCTGATCCGTGGGCGTCTGACTATTCGGCGTGAGATAGTCACGGCGGTGAGCCAGCCGAGATCGCATCCAGTAGGGGAGTGACTATTCCGCACGGGAGATCCTCTCCGCCCGCTGGCCCGTGAACTGCTCCCACCGCGCCACGATGACGTCGCAGAACCGCGGGTTGCGCTCGACGGCGAAGCAACGGCGCCCGAGGCGCTCGGCTGCGATCAGCTGGCTGCCGCTGCCGGCGAACGTCTCGAGGCACACGGCCCCCGGCCCGGTGTGCTTGAGCATCGGCAGCTCGAATAGCCGGACGGGCTTCTGCGTTGCGTGCACCCCATCGGTGCAGCGGGCCTTGCCCTCCCAGTCAACCTCCCAGACATTGCTCTTCTCGTCCTGCACGGGGTACGCCGCCGGTTTATGCCCCTGCCGCCAGCCCATCAGACAGGGCTCGAAGCGCCAGTTCCACATCGAGTAGCCGAGGACGAGGCAGGGCTTGGCCCAGACGATGGTCTGGTGATATCGGACGCCAGCACTTTCCCAGGCCCGCAGGAACTGCTGTTGCGTCGCCGACGCGTGCCAGCAGTACCAGGCAGCAGAGTCCAGTAGGTGAGGAAGCGCCGTGGTGAACGCCGTAGTCAGGAACTTCTCGAACTCCGCCTGATCGCCGAAGTGATCCCAGGCGTCGAGGTCCTGGTAGTCGTCTGACCAGTCGTGGTTCTGACTGCCGCGCGCGCGGCCACGCTCCTTGTCGCGCTGGTTCTGCGGATGCGACGTACCGTCGTACCCGACGCCATACGGCGGGTCGGTCGCATAGAGGGAAGCCTTCGCGCCGTCCATTAGCTTCAGGAGCACGGCGGGGTCCTGGCTGTCGCCGCAGATGAGTCGGTGGCCACCAAGGATGACGAGGTCGCCGTCGCGCGTAACCGGTTCGTCCGGCGGCTCGGGAACATCGTCTGGATCGGTGAGGCCATCCTCGGGCGCGAGCTCGGCCAGCAGCTTCCGGGTCTGGTCAGCGAGGTCGTCGAACCGCAGGAGCTCGGTGAGCTCGGGCAGCGCCGCGTTGATTTCGGACAAGAGCCGGTGCAGGTCCGGGGTGAACTCGCCGGCGATCGCGGGGTTGTTCAAGGCGACGTTCAACGCGCGTTCCTCGATCTCGTCGAGGTCGACGACGACGACCTGCGTTTCGGTCTCCCCCATCTGCATCAGCACCTTGAGCCGCTGATGGCCGCCCACGACGCGCCCAGAGCGACGATTCCAGACGACGGGTTCCACCAGGCCGAAGCGCTCTACGCTCGCCCTGAGGCCGCTGAGCGCGTCCTGCGTGATCGTACGCGGGTTATACGGCGCGGGTGTAAGGTCCGCGATCCGCTTACGCTCGAAAGTAATATTCTCGGTGCTCACGACTGCTCCTTCGTCGGCCCGCCAATGGGGCGTCCGTTCGTTGCTTCGATAGCGCTCACCGCAACTCCTTCAACATGACGATCAGCAGACCGATCGTGAATCCGTTCAGGGCGGCGATCACGTAGAACGGGTTGAGCGGGGCGTTCGCGAGGATCCAGTAGAATCGCTTCAGCATGACTGACCTCCGTTTCGGGGTGAACGATTCGCATGTCGCAACACACCGAGCTAAATCACCGGATCGAGTTCGTCGAAGCGAACGCACGCACCGCACCACGCGAGCTTGAACTGACCGGTCTTGCCGCTGCGGTTCTTGGCGATCGTGATCACGGCCTCGGTCGACCTGCCCTTACGCCAGGCGTCCATGTCCTCGTGGTGGATGAAGACCACGGCGTTGGCGTCGTTCTCGATAGAGCCGCTGTCGCGCAGGTCGGAGAGCTGGGGCTCGCCGTTACGGCGCGCGGCCTCCCGTGAGAACTGGCTGAGCGCGAGCACCGGCACGTCGAGGTCCATGGCCATCGCCTTGAGGTCGCGACTGATCTGGCTGACCCGGACGTTCTGGTTCTCGGCCTTGCGCGTCGTGGAGCACAGTTGCAGGTAATCGACCACTACGAGCGCGACCCGGCGCTTGCGCATCAGCCGGCGCACGTGAGCCCGGACCGTCGCGGGGGTCACCGTGCCGGATGCATCGACCAGGATCCGGTCGGCAACCTGGTCCCGCAGACACCGCTGCTCGAGGCGCTGCCACTCAGCGGGATCCAGCTGGCCGCTGACGATGCGGTCGGCCGCCACCCCGCCGTGGGACGCCAGGAACCGATCCGCCAGCTCCCGCCGGGTCATCTCCATGCTGTAGACAGCGACGAAGTGATCCGGCCTCGCGGCGACGTTGGCCGCGATGTTCCAGGCCAGGCTGCTCTTGCCCATCCCTGTCTGGGCCGCCAGGACGATCAGGTTGCCGCGCTGCAGACCCCGGAGGTGCCGGTCGAGCTTCGTGTAGCCGGTGGAGACGCCGCCCGTGACGAGGCCGCGCTTCGGCTGCTTCGCCTCGTCGAGACTCGTCTTGACGTCGCCGGCGATCGGCGTCGGGCCGTCGGCCACACCCGTTTCGGCGACGCGCTGCACGCGCTCGACGCACCTGTCGACCAGGCTCGCGAGATCGACCTCTCCCGCCTTGATCGCCTGGATGTTCTCGTGGCAAGCCGCCACCATCTGGCGCAGGCGGGAAGCCTGGACGATCCGCCCGGCACTCCAGACGATGTTGGCCGCGGTCGCCGCGTGCGCCCAGATCTCCTGGACGTACTGGTCGCCGCCGGCGGCCGCGAGCTTGCCCTGGCGCTGCAGGACGTCTTTGACGGCCGGCATGCTGAGCGGCGTCCTCTCGTCCTCGGCCTGGAGCATGGCCGCGTACATCGTGCCGTGACGCGGGTCGCCGAAGTGGCCGGAATCGAGCGTCCCGCGGACATCGCTGAGCGTCTGGCCGTCCAGCATGATCCCGCCCAGAAGCGCTCGCTCGATCGTGGGTACGTTCAGGTGGTCGTCACGCGGGGTCATGGTCAGCCTCCTCGTCCGCAGCGTCTAGATCACGGTAACCGCCACTCTGGGCAGCCTGGCCGTGGCTGTTGAGGTAGCCCTCGAACTTGCTTCCGAACAGCGTGTCGGGGCGCAGGTACTTCTCGAGGTCGGTGCCGCGCCACTCGGCGCACTTCGTGTCGATCACGGCCTTGAAGTCGTCGAGGCGGTGGCCTTCTCGCCAGCGGGCACGGATGTGCCTGCGAGTTCCTTCACTGCCTGGCCGGTAGCGCTTGCCGGATCGCTCGTTGAGGTGGGCGACGATCTCGGCGTACGGGACAGCGTCGTGGCCGGGGGATGAGTCGTCGGGCTTGCCCGACCCACCGTGCGGTTGGGTATTGGTATTGGGATGGGTATTGGGAGAGAGCACGGTGTCGTCCACCGTGTCCCCCACGGTGTCGCACACGGTGTCGGACACGGTGTCCCGCACGGTGCCGTCCACCATGTACCCTACCATCTCAACCGGTTCAAGAGATACCGCCAAGCCGGTGGTGTTGAAGCCGCATTCTACGGCCTCAACCCACTGTGGCCCCTTCTCTGCGGCGACTGCGACGAGCTTTCGCAACCATCGTCTCGTGAGCTCGCAGCTCGGGACCCGGCTGAATTCTTTGCCCCAACCGAGAATCTGACTGGGATTCTGTGGCGGCTGGTACTTCAGAGCGTTCGGTAAAAAGACGACACGGGCGGCAGCGTCAATACACGCCATACCGCAAGTCTCGAGTTCGGCGAAGGTGCGGCGGAGCTCTTCAAGGGACCAGCCGAGAGCTTCGGCGAGGGCCGCCGGCCCGACGACGTACAGCCCCGGAAGCCCCTGGGTATGTTCTCCCGTCAGCAGATACAGCCAGAGCCACTGCGCACTCGGCTCCGGTCGGCTGAGTTGTCGAAACTTCTCGTCGACCCAAACCCCAACGTCGATTGGACGGAACCAGCTAGTCATGGTCTGCACCTCGGCAGTCGACGACCCGCTCGACCGTGAAGCGCGTTTGGGTCTCGGCGTGCCGCAACCGGTCGCTGGAGACTACTGCGAGGTTCTGGCCCCGTATTGATGCCGCCTTCGAGGTCGACGATGGTAGGGTGCGGGAACCTGAGCGCGAGCGTGGTCTTGCCCACGCCGCTGTCGCCCCAGAGGAAGAGCTTGAGTCGGCGGTTGGTAGTTGTTGCCGGTCTAAACGGGTCGCTCGTCGGCTCCCATCCACCATTAGTGGCCATCGTGACCTCCCCAACTTGTAGGTGCTGCGCCGGTGGGTGGAGAGTCGTATGGTCTACGGTGTTCGGAAACGCGGGATTGGCGGGCTACTTTCACACTGAGCGAAATGCCCGCCCCGATCGCGCATATACGCAGCACTCAGTGGCGGGTAGATCTCACGGTAGGCTCGCTCTGAGCGGCAGGACCAGCTTCAGGTACGGGAAAAATGAGGGACGCCATGTCGAAGATCCCCGAGATGTTCCGCCTCGTTGATCTCTCCGATCCGCGGACATGGAATCTGGTACCTATCTCGGAGTGGTTTCACTGCCGCGACCGCCTGCAGAAGCTGCTGCCAAGGGGTGATGAAGCAAAGGCACAACAGGAAAAGCGCGATGCGGCGATCGAGAAGGCGCGAAAGGAGTTCGAGAGACTTGAACGTCGCGACAAGCGGGATCCCGAGCTGCCTTGGTCTGGGCGGCAGGAGAGCCGCTTCTACGGTCTACTGGCTAAGTACCTTCCGAACGACGAGTACTTCCTGGCGCAGGATTTCGAGTGGGATATTCGCTTCCTCAATTCGACCACCTGGGTCGACCGCATCCGCGAGTACTTCGACGAGAAAGACCCACGCAACGATATCATTCGAGTACTGCTTGAGATGCTAGTCGCCAATGAGCCTGAACTCGAGCAGGCGCGGACCCAACGCCGAGAGAGAATGCTCAGAGCGGTCTCGACGATGTCTGGCAAGGGCTTTCCTGGGGGCAAGAACCCGTTTGTTCCCGACCCGATCGAACTCTTGCAGCTGTACCGGCTGGCATGCCTGGTTGTCATCCGCCTCAAGGAGCCCATTTCGATTGGACAAGATCTTGGGCTGTCCCTGGATGAGTACGGGACTGCACACCCGTGCCCCAAGTGCGGAGAGAAGTTCCACCACGCGAGCTTTGCCGAAGATTGTTGCGGCGTGAAGTACCCAGAGGAAAGGCGCGAGCAGCATTTCAACGCTATGGTCGTTGGAGATCAGCGACATCGGAGCAATGTTCATGCACTCCTGCGCCTGCTCTGGCAGTTCGGATATGATACACCACGCACACCTGAGGACGTCATAGCGTGGCGTGACTGGCGCTTCATTCCCTGCAGGAGTACCGCGAGTTTCGCACGTGACCTGCTTGGATACCTATTCTGCGCGTCAGCAGAGACAATCCGGCGCAAGATCTCGCGGGGTGAATTGCAGCGTGAGTACGAACGATACTCAATCGACGATGAACTCCGCGACTTTCCCGACCGCAATCGTATTGGGGGCTGGGTAGAACTTCGTTCGAAAGGCTGGTATCGGAATCAAGTTACGGGGCGTGCGCCCGGACCATTTGAGGGAAAGAGGATTGGAATTGCTCAGTGGTATTCCTCGATTTCGTACGCGAGCCCGGTAATCAAGCAGTTCTTCCGGGGTACGGAATCTCCACCTAATGAGCATCAGTCATAGAGGCAGCGCTGGGGTTCGCCAGCTGCTGCGAATTCCGGAGAAGCATATAGAGGTTGCTTCCATTCTCGCCACCGCGTACGAGCGCCTCCTGGCCAGGACCAGCGCAGAAGATAAGACTAGTCACGATCCGCCTCATCAATCTGCGCCACCTGCTCGCTATCGCCTTGATACCCCCCGCCCGTGGAGTGATGAATGTGACGCGGCGATGGCCGCAAGTCATTCCAGAGAAAGGGGTTGCACATGAACTACTACCAGCAAGCGATCCGCGAAACGATGGCCAGCCTGGGTCGCATCGGCGCAGCCGACCCCCGGCACATCGAAGCATGGATGCGCCTCGAGCACTCGACGCTCGACGGCCTCTCCCGGTCCCGGTTCACCGCCGAGGTCAAGACGGCGCTCGACTGCATCGCGGCCGTCCCCACCAGCGAGTCCGAGTCATTGGCCAAGAGCTTCGGGCTCTGAACGGAGGCACTGAGATGTACGACACCCACGACATCGCCCGGGCGATCCACGACCTCCTGAACCCCGACGAGTTCACCGAGGACGACGGCTTCCTGACCGAGATCGAGGGAGTCTCGACCTACGAGGAGGCCGGGGTGCTGACCCAAGACGCCGGCTTCATCCTGCGACTCAACGACCGCACCGAGTACCAGATCACCATCGTGCGCAGCCGATAGGCGCGCGGAAGGAGATACCGACATGGCTACGAAGCGTTCGAAGTCCACCGCCGCCCGCAAGGGCTCCAAGAAGGCCAAGGCCACCGCTACTCCGCGTCGTTCCTCGCGCCGCAAGACGAAGGTCGCCGTGTTCGACGCGACCCAGGCGGCTCCTGGAATCGCCAGCAGCCTCGCCGATGCCGCCGCCGAGTTCATCGACGAGAACACGAAGCCGAAGCGGCGCGGCCGCAAGCCTGCCGCTCCTGCGTCAACCGGCCGCCAGCGCAAGCAGTACGACCTCGCGCCCGGCACCACTCTCACCCGCACGTTCAAGGGCAACGAGATCAAGGTGAAGGTCACCGCCGACGGCTTCGTGTACGAGGGCGAGACCTTCAAGAGCATCTCGGCGCTCGCCCGCCACATCGTGGGTTACCAGATCAGCGGCCCCGTGTTCTTCGGCCTCACGGAGTCCAGTAGCGGGGAGGCGAAGTCGTGAGCGCCAGCATCGCGGCGCAGGTAGCGGCTCTCAACCAGATGACAGTGGCGCAGCTGCGCGTTCGCTGGCAGGAGGTCTTCGGCGAGGAGACCAAACAGCGGCACCGCATCTTCATGATCAAGCGACTCGCGTGGAAGCTGCAGGAGGATCAGCTACCGAAGTTGACAGCCGAGCAGGAATCCCGCGTGCGGCAGTACATGCGCGAGTACGAAGCGATGCCACCGGAGAAGTGGTTCCCGAACGCGGGTCGTGGGCGGCGAAAGGAGGCTGCCCCGAAGGTTCCCAGCCGCTCCCACGACCGCCGGCTTCCGAAGCCCGGCTCGGTGCTCACCCGCACGTGGAAGGGTAGCGACGTGGCCGTGAAGATCCTCGACGGCGGGAGGTTCGAGTACGACGGCAAGGTCTACCGGTCGCTGTCGGCGGTGGCCCGCGAGATCACAGGCACGTCGTGGAACGGATGGGTCTTCTTCGGCCTCCGCAAAGAGCCCAAGTCGGATGGACGGAGCGATGGCGCCGCGCGGTAGCACCCACGTCCAGCAGACACGCGTCGCGATCTATACGCGCAAGTCCACCGACGAGGGCCTGGACCAGGACTTCAACTCCCTGGACGCCCAGCGGGAGGCCGGGGAGGCGTACGTGGCGAGCCAGCGTGGTCAGGGGTGGATCTGCCTCGAGGAGCGCTACGACGATGGTGGCTGGTCCGGAGGGAACCTCGACCGCCCGGCTCTTCACCGCCTACTGGACGACATCAAGGCCGACCGCGTCGATTGCGTCATCTGCTACAAGGTGGACAGACTCAGTCGCTCCCTACTGGACTTCGCCCGTCTGGTCGAGCTCTTCGACAAGCACCAGGTCTCGCTGGTGTCGGTCACCCAGCCGATCAACACGGCGGACTCGACCGGCCGCCTGATGCTGAACATCCTGCTGTCGTTCGCGCAGTTCGAGAGGGAGCTGGTCGCCGACCGGACCAGGGACAAGGTCCACGCCGCGCGGCGCAAGGGGAAATGGACCGGCGGCGTGCCGATCCTGGGCTACCGCGTGGCCTCCGGCGGCGGCCGCCTGGAGATCGACCCCGAGGGCGCCGAGATGGTCCGCGAGATCTTCGCGCTCTACCTCGCCGACCAGTCGGTGGCGGAGGTCGTCGAGGAGATCAACTGTCGCGGGTGGACGACGAAGGAGCACGTGACGAAGACCGGGCGTCGGGTAGGCGGGCTGCCGTTCAACAAGAGCAGCGTGACCTACCTGCTCAAGAACCCGACCTACAACGGGAAGCTGATGCTCAAGGGCGAGGTCTTCGACGGTGAGCATGAAGCGATCATCGACGACGTGACCTTCCAGCGGGTCCAGGACCTGCTCAAGAAGAACGGGACCGGGCGCGGCGGGCCGAACGGCAACAAGTACGGCTACCTGCTGAAGGGCCTGGTCCGGTGTGCGGCCTGCGGAGCGGCCATGACACCGTCGACGTCCCGTAGGGGATCAAAGGTCTACAGGTACTACACCTGCACGTCGGCGCAGAAGCGCGGCTACGCCAGCTGCCCCTGCCCCACGATCCCGGCTCGGAAGCTGGAGGACGTGATCGTCCAGCAGATCCGCGTCATCGGCCAGGACCGCGAGCTGCAGCGGGCCACCTTGGCGCAGGTGAGGTCCGGTAGGGAAGCCAGGCGCCCCGCGCTCGTGGGCGAACAGAAGCGCCTCAGGCGGCGGCTGGAGAAGGTCCGCGGGGACATTCGCTCGCTACTGGACGCGCTCGCCGTGGGCGAACGTGGGGCGTCCGTGGGCGCCCGGATCGCCGAGCTCGAGGCAGAGGCCGAGAAACTGGAGCGGCGGTTCACGGAGGTCGCGCAGGAGCTCGCCGCGCTCGATGCCGACGCCGTGGACGAGGCCGACCTGCGGAAGGCGCTCTCCCTATTCGACCCCATCTGGGGAGCACTCTGGCCCAGCGAGCAGGCCCGGATCATCCAGCTGCTCATCGAGAGGATCGAGCACGACGCCCGGACCGGGACGCTCGCGATCGAGTTCGCGCCGTTGGGGATTCGGGCGCTGGCAGGCGAAGTGGATGCCGCCACCACGACGGTGACGGCGTGAATCACATTAGGAAGGAACCGAGATGAGTGACCCCGCACGACAGCCAACCCCGAACACCGCGCCGGGCCTCCCAGGAAGTGCCGATAATCGGCAATTCCCGGACCCAGGACGAACGATCGCCGCCGGGGAGGGGTCCAGTACACCCCCCAGCGTCCCGAGCGTTTTTCGACCCGAAACTCGGCAAGAATCACACACGAGCACAAAACGTACGAAACCACAACGGCGCAGGCGCGACGCTATCCGGCAACACTGCCTGGAGTGCATGGGCGGATCACGCACCGGCGTGCGGGAGTGTCCGTCCACTGGCTGCCCGCTCTTCCCCTACCGGATCACGGGCTGAGGAAGGAGGTCACCGCATGCGTGTCGAGCTGAGCGTGGACCTGCGGCCAGCGAAGCCAGTAGCGGCCGAAAAGCCCGTCGTCGATCCCGAGGCTCGCGCCGAGAAGCAGCGTCGCGACCGAGAGGAACGCTGGCTGCGCCGGATCGCCCTGGCGCGGGTCATCGAAGCCGGGATCGCCAGGGGCGCCTTCGCTGACCTGGCCTCCGTCGCCCGGCGGTGCGGGGTGTCGAGGGCGAGGGTGTCCGTGCTTACTTCGCGCTTGACGGTGTCCCTCCTTATCTGACAGCACACACCGCCATGGAGGGGGCCACACAGTGGGACCGGCATCTACACAGGCGGGCGTTTACGACTCTTCTTTGGGTAATTCCATCACACGACACGATTCCACCTCTGCCTCTATTTTGCGTTGGTTGTCGAAGATGCGATCTCTTTCTATGAGAATGTCTTCACTTATGTAATGCAATTTTTCAAGAGTACGCGGCTCGAATATTTCCAGTATTCGTTCGTAATATTTCAACCGCACTAGCGGTACATCACATGCCTGAAGTGCCACTCGCCCAGCTCTAACAGTATCATCTATTTGTTGTTGCATTGCTTCACGCTTGGGGACAATGGATGCTTGGTGTCTATTGCCATAATCTTGAGAAGCTCGAAGTTGTTCTACTAGTCTTTCTACCGCGACTTGACGACGACTCGCTTCGTGAAGGTACCCGAGCATCTCTCGAAGTGGCCTTTGCATTACATCTATTGCATACATTCCCTTGATCGCGAGGATTGCCTGTCGGTGTGCATCGCGCGGCTCTACCTGCCGTAGACTAACCTCTCGTCGAAGTTCTATTAGCGTGCCAAGCAGTCCGCGATCACGCTGCTTCCATGTGAGTATCAGAAACAGGTGTACGAGTATGGCTAACAGCGAGCCGTACCGCAATTCCGTTGCCGAATATACAGAAGCAGACGTAACTATCTCCGCGACCGCCAATATGGCAACCCACGGACTACATAATCCGATAACCATAAGGAATATTCGAAGAACCAAGGGAGAATATACGGAGGTAGTCGGTACTGGCACCGCGGAATAGGTGACTAAGAACCCAAGCACTGCCAGCGCACCTACAACACCGAGGTAAATACGAGCGGGCCACGAAAGCGCTAGTGGCAAGTAACTAATATATTCGCCCATCCAGTAAAGGACGAGAAAGGAGCGAATGATAGCCCAAAGGAACGTGATTCGAGAATCCCAATACATCTCATATGCAAAACGGTATCTCCATCGGATCGGATACACTGGCCTCAAAGGGCGTGTTAGACCGCTGTAAATACTCATACAAGAATCGACGAGAAACAATCCGGCGAAAAACGACATAAATATATGATGACCGGAGTTACCTACGGGAGGCCAATATCCCAATAGCGTCCATAGTACACCAGCAGTTGCCGCGATGAGAGCACGATGCGTCCATCCCGACCGTTGTTGGTTGTCTTCGACACGGCGGATCTCAAAATCTAAATAGTCTGTAAATTCACTAACCGTCGGTTCGGTGGAACTATAATTTGCCGGTGGTATGGTTGCCGCTAGCTCGTCCACAACTTGCCTCACTCGCCAAGTGTAGTCTGGCCAATAACGCTTTAGCTTCTTTGCCTGAGGCTATTCTCTCGTGTTTACGCTCAACCGATACACGTAGCTTTCATTCGGCTAGCGATGGTGGAGCTTAGGTAGTCACGCCGCCCACCCCTCCGACAACACCTCAGCCTGCTCCAGAACCGTCAGTGTGGCTTTCTCCTGCTTATCCGGCGGATAGCCGTACTTCCGCAGGATGCGCTTGACCAGGACCCGCAGCTGCGCGCGCACATTCTCCCGGATCGTCCAGTCGATCGTCACGTTAGCGCGGACGGTACGCACGAGTTCTCGTGCGATCTCCCGTAGCGTTTCGTCGCCGAGCACCTTCACGGCGCTGTCGTTCGTCTCCAGCGCGTCGTAGAACGCCAGTTCGTCCTCGTTGAGACCGAGGTCCTCACCCCGAGCATCCGCCGCTCGCATATCCCTGGCGAGAGCAATCAGCTCCTCGATCACCTGCGCCGTCTCGATCGCCCGATTCTGATACTTCCTCACAGCCTGTTCGAGTAGCTCAGCGAACGACCGCGCCTGGACGACGTTTCGCTTGGCCCGCGTCTTGATCTCGCCCTTCAGGAGCTTCTGCAGCAACTCCACCGCGAGATTCCGGTGCGGCATCCCGCGGACCTCCGCCAGGAATTCGTCTGACAGAATCGAGAGGTCCGGCTTCTTGAGACCCGCGGCAGCGAAGATATCGACGACCTCGCCGGAAATGACGGCTCGCGAGACGATCTGCCGGATTGCAAGATCGAGCTCCTCGTCGGTTTTGCGTTCGCCGGCCACACTCTTTGCGACGACGGACCTCACCGCTTGGAAGAATCCGACATCGTCTCGAATCGCGAGGGCATCCGCGTGCGGCACCGCGAGGGCGAACGTCTGCGACAACTCGGTCACCGCGCGCAACAGCCGCGCCTTGCCGTCCGCCTGCGCCAGGACGTGCTCCTGGGCAGCCGGAAGCAGCGCCAGCCGCTCCTGGGGCGTCCCCGAGACCCACAGCTGCCAATCGAACCCGTGGAAGAGCCCGCAGCAGACCTCGTACTTCTCCAGCATCAGGGCGACAGCTTCGGCCTGGTCGATTGCCGTCTTGCCCGTCCCGCCGCTCTCCGTATAGGTGGCCAGCGCTCGCTTCAGCTCGTCGGCGAGCCCCAGATAGTCCACTACTAGACCGCCGGGCTTGTCTCGGAACACCCGGTTGACCCGGGCAATCGCCTGCATCAGCCCGTGGCCGCGCATGGGCTTGTCGATGTACATCGTGTGCAGGCTCGGCGCGTCGAACCCCGTGAGCCACATATCACGGACGATCACGATCTGAAACGGATCGGCCGGGTTGCGAAACCGCTTGGCCAGAGCCTCGCGCCGGGGCTTGTTGCGGATATGCGGTTGCCAGTCGAGGGGGTCGGACGCCGAGCCGGTCATCACGACCTTGAGCGCTCCGTGATCGTCGTCGTCGCCGTGCCACTGCGGCCGCAACGCTACGAGATCTCGGTATAGCTCCACGCAGATGCGTCGGCTCATGCAGACAACCATCGCCTTGCCGTCGATCGCTGCCAGCCGAGCCTCGAAGTGGTCGACGAGGTCTCGTGCGATGAGCTTGATCCGATTTTCCGACCCGACGATCGCCTCGAGCTGCGCCCACCTGGTCTTGAGCTTCTCCTTGCGGTCGATCTCCTCGCCCTCGGTCGCCTCCTCGAACTCCGGGTCGATCTTCGGCCGCTCGGCCTCGTTCAGCTCCAGCTTGGCCAGGCGACTCTCGTAGTAGATGGGGACCGTGGCGTGGTCCGTGACCGCTCGCTGGATGTCGTAGACGCTGATGTAGTTACCGAACACGGCACGGGTGTTGGCGTCCGTGTGCTCGATCGGTGTCCCGGTGAAGCCGATGAACGAGGCGTTCGGCAGTGCGTCGCGCATGTGCCGGGCGAAGCCGTCGATGAAGTCGTACTGGCTGCGGTGGGCCTCGTCGGCGATCACGACGATGTTGCGGCGCTCCGATAGGACCGGGTGGCGGTCGCCCTTCTCCTCGGGAAAGAACTTCTGGATGGTGGTGAACACGACGCCGCCGGAGGCCACGGAGAGCTTCTTGCGTAGATCCGCCCTATCGGATGCCTGGACCGGCGGCTGGCGCAGCAGGTCCTGGCAGCGGGCAAAGGTCCCGTAGAGCTGGTCGTCGAGGTCGTTGCGGTCGGTCAGGACCACGATCGTGGGATTCTGCATCGCCGGGTGCAGAATCACCCGACCAGCGTAGAACGCCATGGTCAGGCTCTTGCCCGATCCCTGGGTGTGCCAGACGACCCCTATACGACGGTCGCCGGGATCGCCGCCGGGTTGCAAGCCCGCTTGGTAGACCCCGGGTGGTCCTCCCGCCTGCTCACCGCCCGCACTCCGCGACGCCCGCAGCGTCTCCTCCACCGCCACGTTGACCGCATGGTACTGATGGTACCCCGCCATCTTCTTGACGAGCTTCCCGCCGCCCTCGTCCTCGAACACGATGAAGTAGCGGATCAGATCCAGAAACCGGCGCTTGTCGAACACGCCCGCGAGGATGACTTGAAGCTCGGGAATGGTCCCGGCTGCATCCTCTCGACCGGTTATGGTCCGCCAGGGCTTGAACCACTCCTGGTCCGCTCCCAGCGCCCCTATTCGAGCCTGCACGCCGTCAGAGACTACCAGCGCGGCGTTCGTAGCGAATAGTGCGGGGATCTCGGCCTGGTAGGTTTGCAGTTGCCGTAGGGCCGCCCAGATCGTCGCGTCTTCGTCGGCGGGGTTCTTGAGCTCGATTACCGCCAGAGGCAGGCCGTTGACGAATAGCACGACGTCCGGTCGACGCTTGTACTGGCCGTCAGCTACCGTGAACTGGTTGACCGCGAGCCAGTCGTTGTTGTCCGCGCTGTCGAAGTCGAGAACCCGGGCTTGAGCCCCCGCGATCGAACCGTCAGGTCGGCGATATTCAACCGTGACGCCGTCTACGAGCAACCGATGGGCGGCGCGGTTGCGCTCGGCCAACGACGGGGCGTCGATTCGGGTCAGCTTGCGGTAGGCGTCTTCCAGGGCCTCGTGCGGGAGGTCGGGGTTGAGCTCGGCGAGCGCAGCGCGTAGGCGGCCTTCGAGAATGACGTCGCGGTAGTTCGGGTCGGTGCGTTCGGCGGCAGGTTCGCCAACGGCGATGTTGGGGCCGTGAAGAACGGCGTATTCCATCCCCGCTAGCCAACCGAGGGTGGCTTCCTCGACAACTGACTCTGTGAATTTCCAACTCACGGTTCGCCCTCGCTGTAGCCGTAGCGGCGTTCGACGTACGCAAGCCAGTCGGTCCACTTGCCTTCACTGTCGTTTGCTCGGACCCATGCCACCCATTCCTGGTGCGTCCAGGTGGCAAAGTGCACGCGGCCGTCGAATAGACCATCCCATCCTTCAGTGAAGTTCTCGATTCCGGTGCTACGGAGACAGTGAATGAGATCGTCATTGCGTGCGTCGTACGCGACACACGACGCTACGAGACTATACCGGCCACTGGCCGCAATACCCTCGGCGAGCGCCTGTTGCCGGAATAGTTGGTAACCTGAGATCGCGGCCGGACATTGCGTGAGAGCATTCCGGCCGACATTGCTGACCCGTAAATGATCCCAGTACCGGCGGTTCTTCCTGCGCCCCTGCTCCCACTGCATCTGCCAGCATTCGCCTTCAGGATTCTCTCGGATTCGCGGCCAGTTCAGGCAACGCTTGGGGTCGGGATTGTTGACCTCCCTCTTGCGACCGGAGCACGGATAGAACGAATGCTCAGACAGCTTGTTCTCGGTCAGGATTAACCCCTTCCCGCGTTTCGTGCGGACAAGGAAGGCGACGTCCGGCGATGTTTGGTTGGCACCTCGTTTGCCGTTGTCCGGCTCGCCGAGAAGGGTCTTTGGATCAAGAGGTGCATCCTCAGCGTACTCGAGCTCGACACCGACGACGGTTTCAATTTCAGCCGACACATACCGCTTGAAAAATCCGCCGAGGAGATCCAGACCATGCGGCTGATGGAATGGAAAGTATAGGTTTGCGCAGTGGATCCACGAACTCTTGAGGTTGTGCGCACCCCTGTGGATCTCGACCCTGCGGGATCTGGCATAATCGGAGAGGATGTCGCGTATGTCGGACCAGAGTCCTAGCTCCCAAACCTCGTTCGGCAGAATCCAATCTCGGGTCAGGCGATTCTGCGAGCCGAGGCGTTTATCTGCCACGTGCGCTCTACGCCAGGCAACCTGTGATTCATTCAGGTACTTGTCGAAGTTTCGCACGTGAGCCCTCCGATTTCATACATCCTGTTGCGTGCACTATCCGGCTTCGGTTATTGGACCGTTCGCTCGGTGAATCGCTCGGCGTCTGTTACCCGCAACTCGCCGGAAATAAGCTTGGGCAGCAGCGCGTCGCGTAGGGCGGTGAGCGTGCGGGACGCCCTCGTTGCGGCACCTGCGCGTGCGAAGAGCGGATGGACGAGAGATCCGAACAAATCGACAACGGGCTTCGGAGCGACGACTAGCTTGAAATGCGACAAGGAGTCGGCCGGAACACGCTGTCGGCCGCTCGACCCAGTCATGCTCAGAATGGCGAAGTCCCGGAACGCTGCGCTGCGTGCCAGGCAGTAAGCGAACTCCGGCGGAAGTGGCGGCCGCGGGCGAAGGACGATGTACTCCGTCGAGCCCCAGCCCACCTGATCCGCATCGAGGAAGTCGACAAACGCAGTCTTGCCGTTCTCTAGGCACGGCGTGATACGCGCCACGAGCGTATCGCCGTTCACAAACCGCATCCCCGAACCGAAGTCTCTCTCAACTACTAGGTCGGGCGAGTGGTTGCGCGTAGGCATGTTGGCCATGTCCAGGTACGGTGCAACTTCCCCCCTCCGAAGGGTGCGCGACGGGTTGACCGCGACCACCTCCGGCAGCGGTCGCACCTCCCACCCTTCCGGAATCTCACCCAGATCGGGATGCTCGGTGAGGGCGTCGGGGAAGAGGTCGGCGATCGCATCAGGAAGGCCGGGGTCGCGACCTTCGACCTTCGCGCGGACGGGGTCGAAGTCAACGAACCACGACTTGAACAACGCCCGCGCGATCGACTCCAGCGTCTCGCTCATCCGCCGGTTCAGCTCGATCTTGTCGTCCAGCGTGCCGAGGATGTGGGAGATGGCGCGTTGTTCGGGAAGAGGCCGCGTTGGGATTGGAAGAGCCGCTAGCAGCGGAATGCGAAGATTGCTCACCGTTGAACCGGTGCCCTCGTTCACGCCGATCTCGTGTTGCACCGCCTTCGACTGCAAGGCGTAGAGGAGATAGCGCGGCTCCGCGCGTTGCCGATTTGGGCGCAGGAGCACCATGCGCTGACCAAGGCAGCACCGGAGGTCTGGCGGGATCATGCAGACCTCGCCCATCGGCGCTTCGCGTGTTATTACCAGATCGTCCTCTGTCGGTAACGCACGCCGGGTGCGATCTACGAAGTGCGCTTCGTCGGTGTAGCTGGGTTCGGAGAGGTCGAGGCGGCCGTTGCGGATGTTCTGATTCCGCAAGACGACGACGCCACTATCCGTCCACACGGGAGTTGAGTGTGGGCAGTCGACGATGGACTCGCAGAGATCAGCGAGCCGAGCCTCACCCGCCATACCCAAGCTCCTTCAGGTTGGCGGCAATGGCGGCATCCAGCTCTGCAGCCTTAGCCTGGAGGTCGCGTAGCGTCGCGGTGAGCCGCTTCATTTTCTCCTCGAATGGCTCGCCGTCGTCCTCGGCGGCCTCGGCGCCAACGTAACGACCGGGCGTGAGCACGTGGCCGTGTTTGCGGATGTCGTCGAGCTTCGCAGCCATGCAGAAGCCTGCCACGTCGGCGTATTCCCCAGCACCCCTGTCCCCCCGCCACGCATGATAGGTACCGGCGACCTTGGCGATGTCCTCGTCGGTCAGTTCGCGGTGGACCCGATCGACCATCGAGCCGAGTTTGCGCGCGTCGATGAACAGAGTCTCACCACGCCGATCGCGGAACCGCCCGTTGCGCTTGTTGCGGGTTAGGAACCAGAGGCAGACCGGGATCTGGGTGGAGTAGAACAACTGGCCAGGCAGCGCCACCATGCAGTCTACCAGATCCGCCTCGATGAGATTCTTCCGGATCTCGCCCTCGCCGGACTGGTTGGACGACATCGAGCCGTTGGCGAGGACGAAGCCCGCGAGTCCAGTAGGGGCGAGGTGGTGGATGAAGTGTTGGACCCAGGCGAAGTTCGCGTTTCCAGGCGGTGGTGTACCGTACACCCAGCGCTTGTCATCCTTCAGCAGGTCGCCGCGCCAATCACTGTCGTTGAACGGAGGATTGGCAAGCACGTAGTCGGCTTTGAGATCTGCGTGCCGGTCGTTATGGAAGGTGTCGCCGTGAGCGATCTGGGCATCGATGCCTCGGATGGCGAGGTTCATCTTAGCGAGACGCCAGGTCGTGTAGTTCGACTCCTGGCCGTAGATGGAGATATCCCCAATCTTCCCAGCGTGAGCCTCAATGAACTTCTCGCTGCTGACAAACATGCCGCCTGAGCCGCAGCAGGGGTCGTAGACTCGGCCTTTATAGGGGGCGAGAACCGCGACCAGCACGCGGACGACACGGGACGGCGTGTAGAACTGGCCGCCCTTCTTCCCTTCGGCGCTAGCGAATTGCGACAGGAAGTACTCGTAGACGCGGCCGAGAGTGTCTTTAGCCCGCTCCGCGGGATCACCGAGGGCGATGTCACTCACCAGGTTGATGAGCTGACCCAAGCGCTGTTTGTCGAGACCCGGACGGGCGTAGTCCTTTGGTAGCACACCCTTAAGCGTTGGGTTGTCCCGTTCGATGGCGGCCATCGCGTCGTCGACGGTCTTGCCGATGGTAGGTTGCGGGGCACTCGCCTTGAGATGGTGCCACCTCGCCTCCTTCGGCACCCAGAAGATATTAGCAGCGCGGTACTCGTCGGGGTCTTCTGGGTCTGCCCCTTGCTTCCGCTGCGCCTCGAGTTCGGCGTGCTTCGCCTCGAAGGCGTCAGAGATGTACTTCAGGAAGATCAGGCCGAGGACGACGTGCTTGTACTCGGCGGCGTCCATGTTGTTGCGCAGAGCGTCGGCCGCCTGCCAGAGCTTGGCCTCGAAGCCGAGGTTGGCGCCGGTCTCGGCCTTAACAGATCGTCTCTTCGCCATTGAGACCTCTCAGTCCCCACGACGATGGGGACGTCGGTGTCCTGGACTGAAACGGCGCAAGCGCGCCACCTGGTCGCGCCACCACCTGCGTTGCTGGATCGGGAAACAGCGCTCCCCTACCCCCAGGAGCTGCGCGGACCAGAGGAGTCTAGCACCAGACGGCGACCACGTGAACCCGCGATTCGGCGACGTCGTGGCGGTCGAATACCGCGGCACCCCCGGGACACATACTGGACCCTCTGCACCCGTCGTGGCGGTCGAATAGTGCGGCGGGGGGCAGGGGGGTAAGACAGATATCCGAATGCACGAAATTGCGACGAACCGACAATTCGTATCTACACGAATGCCATAATCGATTGCGTATCAACGACTAAGGTTTTCTGGTGGTCAAGATTCGCGGCGGGGCGGTCGAAATGTGCGGCGCACGGCGGTCCGATAGTGCGGCACCCCCCGGGAACCTTACCTACTGGATTTTCGGCTGTCGCAGCGCTCCGGGAGCAATAACCTGAACGGCTGCATCCGGGGGCCAGGCCCCGACTATTGAGGTTTGGTCAGATTATACTGGACTGATACGCTACCGGTCTGAGTCAACTTCTTTTATGGCAAGCAGAAAGCGTAAGAAAAAGAGACAGAAACCGCCCCTCGGCGGCCCGTCCGGCACCTCGCAGAATTCTCAGAATCCGGGGTAAGAAACGAGCGGGAACGTGGCGTCGCTAACTGTTTGTTTCCAGGCGCTTATAGGCGCACGCAAATCGCCGAAAAGCGACCTCGCCGTCGACTTCGCCGCTACTGGACTGCCCTGGGAAAAGCGCTGGCTCCCCCGCTTGGACGCAAAAGCGAAAAGAATTCTCAGAATTTGCTGTCCCGTCGTGTGCGCGGAGATCAAATATGGAGTGGATCACCGCGACGTTCATCCCCTACTCGAGGTAGTCTTCCCGCCCCCGGGGCCGGAATCCCGAGACGCCGGGTCCAGTAGGGAGGCGGCTGGGCGGCCCCGCGGACTCGAGGGAGCGCCATCGGCAGCGAGCTACCTGCCCGCCTCCCTGAACAACCCCTTCACCTCGGTCCAGGTGTGGCGAATATGACGCCATGATGCGCTCCCAAGATGTCCGACGAGGAGAGGCCATGTCGATCATAACCCATTATACGACTATGGATTATAGAGATGGTGGCGCGAAATAGAATCGGTGGACCATTACACCGGAATCCCGAAACGCCGGCTCCAGTAGGGGAGGATTCACGGAGGTGACACCGCCGTCGAGCTACTCCCCCTGCCCCCGGAACATCCCCGTCACCTCGGTCCAGGTTTGGCGAATACGACGCCATGTCGCGCTCTAAGATGTCCGACGACGAGAGGCCATGTCGATTATAACACATTAGGCTACAGCAGTTTATAAAGTCGGTGGTGGGATATAGAATCGGTGGACCAATACACCCGAGGTCATCGCCCTACTCGACGCGGTCGTACCCCGGGGTCGGCATCACGAGGCGCCGCGTCCAGTAGCGAGGATCGGGACCACCGAGCCCCCTCCTACCTCCCGGAGGGCCGGAATATCTGCTTCACCTCGGTCCAGGTGTGGGACTCGACGGGGACGATCCCGCTGAACGGTATGAAGTCCACCTCGCAGCACCGGTCGGGAACATCGTTGGAGTCGGAAATCCACTCCTCGATCTGCTGCTGCAGGTCGGTTCCCCAGTAGTTGTTAGTCATATCTAAATGGCAATCACTCGTGCCCGCGTTTCTACACAGCACGCTCCAGCCGCCGCCATTAATGATATTGCTGTTGTGGACCTCCAGAGTGCCGCCGCCAGCGATTTCGAGGTTTCCACCCCATTGCCCCGAGATGGTACTGTCGTCTATAACTACAGAGCTCCCACTCACGTATACCCCCCCCCCCCCCCCGCCGACGATGTTGGTGCTAGTCACCGATACGACGGCACTCGCTTGCGCAGCAAATCCGTAATTTTCATATCCGGATATTTCACAGCCTGTTACCTCACCCGAGGTTCCTTGCTGGAAGTTCAGACTTACTACCCCTCCGGTAAATACACACTCTTCAACGAGTACATTTTGCGATGTAACGAAATAGTTGGCGTCGCAATCATCAAACTCGCAGTTCGATATGACAATATCCTCGGACGGCCACCAAGAGGTTACACCAGTACCTACGAGATCGACGAAACTGCAGTCTACAATCGTACATCCACTCGCAGTATAAATCGTCACCCCATCGATGGGTGTTCTCTCAAACCGGCAGCGCTGGATATCTACGCTCCCGCGTCCGGCGAGGATTCCATTGTAAGCCGTCTCTACGGCAAGGTCGCGAACGGCGAAGCTCGATATGTTACTAGCGGCCACGCAGATACCGTAATACTGATCGTACGGCGGCGATGGATACTCGGTCGGACCAATTATCGTCGCGTCGCGACCGTCTCCGATCAGAGTGAGATCATCCACCGTAATTGCAACATGTACTTCAGCGTAATTCGACCCATCACCCCATACATCGTAGTTACTAGTGCGTTCTGTATAGCGACCGGCGTGTATCCAAATCGTGTCGCCCGGCGACGCCGCATCCACGGCATCCTGGATGACGCTGAAGTCTCCGCTCCCATCCTGCGCAACATGCCAGGTTGTCGCCGAACTCGCGGCGCTCAACAGGACCACAGCTAGAGTCGCTATCGCTGTCTTCATGCCAGCACCCCGGGGATGCGGGGGAGGAGTCAGTACCCCTCCCCCCTTGCTACCTCACTTCACCAACGTCAACCGTTGCGTTTGCACTACGTGCCCCGCAACGAAGCGGGCGATATAGGTTCCGCTTGCCAGCCGTTGACCCGCTTCGTCTACCCCCCGCCAGGGAACGCTGTACCGGCCCGCTGCGTGCGGCCCCGACGCCAAGCGCGCCACCCGTTCCCCCTTGAGGTTGTAGATCGACAGATCCACCTGGCTTGCGTCCTTCAACCGGTAGTGCAGATCCGTCTGCGGATTGAACGGGTTCGGGGAGGGAAGCAGGAGAGCCGTATGCGTAACCGGAATCTCGGTCTCCTCGTCGGCGTCCTTCTCCGCCATCCCGTCTTCGCGTTCGACCGTGATCGGCTCGATCGCCATGCCGAAGCTCGCCTGCAGCTTCACCCACTCCTCGCCATCGAGGCTGATCCACCCCGTGAAGCCGTTCTCGCCTTCGGTATAGCCGATCCCCGCACCTCCCCCGTAGCCGTCCGCCGTGTGTTCGCTTCCCTCGGGCAGGCGGAACACGATGTAGAATCCATCGTTCTGCGCCGCCACCGGTTCCGTGAACGTCAGCTCGCTCCACCCGGAACTCACTCCGGTGACGTCTGCGGCCACCTGGAGCGCCGCCGAAATCGGCTCCGGGGTTCCGGCTACCCCGCTCGCGATCATCACGGCGGGAAACACGACGGTCTCGTCATTATTGTACCACATCACCCCGGCCAAAGCACGGTCTGGTGCCATCGGCACGTACACCCCGAGGCAAGCTCCCTCCGGTACCGGCGTAATGCCTATGATTCCTTGAACTTCCGGACTGCCGCCACCGTCTGCACGGGCGAGAACCGCCGCGCCAATCAGCAGCAGCATCACTATCGCGACTCGTTTCGTAGTCATTGCTGGCCTCCTCTCGGCGGTTCTCAGTCGTCGGGATCCAGATCGGACGTGCAGACCCGAACCCGCACGGTTGTTTCGTCACTCGTCAGACTAACAGTTCCTCGTTTACTCCTCACCGTAAAGGTGGTAGTGCCAACGACACACTGAACGTTGTTCAGCCGCAGTTCATGGTGATAGACCGGTGCTTCGTTGTACCACTCGAACCATTGTTGTACGTGCACGTTGGCATCACCCTCTTTGAACTCGATGCCGCAACTCGTGACCGTATCCTCGAGAATGTCGGATTGGGTCGTCGTCCGCCAGCTGTAGATGAAGTCGATGAGCCCTTGAGGATGCAGTTCAGTTGCGCACCCCGGTGTACCTACGAAGAGGAAATCGTTGGCGAACGTCGCCTGGTGCAGCTTGGTCGCCACCTCTCCGGAGTTCAGCGTCGCGTTCTCGACGTGTCCGCTCGGCCAGTAGATCGTGCAGGTCTCCGTTTCGCCCACAAGACCGATGTACAGCGCTTGGTCGCTTCGACCGTTGCAATCCACAGTCATCGCGATGTCTTTTGTCGGGAATACGACGCGCGCGCCAAAGGCCGGCGCGTATCCTCGCGAGTCATCCAGCAATCGCAAACCCGCCCAGTTCTGGGATGGCGCGGAGGCCGTGGTCAAGAAGCGGTTGGTCACCTGCGGGCGGCCGAGGAATAGATCCTGCGCACCATCGCCGGTGAGATCGGCAAGCAGTGCACCATTGCTGGCACCGTTCAGGATCGTCATTCCCGGTACCGTTGCGCCGATCGCAAACGTGTTGTTGTCGTAAATCACGAAACGCGGGACCTCATCGTCCTCCAGTGGCAGTAGGGCGAAGTCGAGATCGCCATCGTGATCGAGATCAAGGACGCGAACCCCCGACGCAGAGGCCGTCTGTGATGCCGACAGGGCAAGCCCCCACGAAAATGCTTCGTTCTCGTACGTGCAGAGAACCGGGCCGTCCTGTTCGCTATAAGTCGTAACGAGTAGGTCCAGTCCTGCGTCGCCGGCCGACGCTTGCCCGTTGCCGATCCATGCTATGTCACTGACGGCTGCCGTCCACGCCGAATCCGAACGGTATACACGTTCAAACCGCGCGTCGAAGCGGCCAGCGTCGTTTTCGTAGATTTGAATCCCACCTCCCGTCGCGCAATCGGCGATTGCGAGGTCGATATCTCCGTCGGCGTCGTAGTCGCACCACGCAGCCGCTCCCGTCGCGAGGTCCTCGACGAAATCGATCTCGTCCGTCGCGTTCACGAAACTCCCGCCGGTCCTGTAAAGGCTGTTGCGTAGCAGGATATCTGGAACAGCCGAAGAGCCACTGCCCGGCAAGCCGTTCGCTCCGGCCGTTGCGCGGCACAGGTAGACGTCGAGGTATCCGTCTCCGTCGTAGTCGGCGCAGGCGGCGAACCACGTGTTCTCCTGTTGCGCTGACGTCAGCGGATTCCATCCCGACTGCAGTTCGTAGTCTCCGTCGGCTTGTTGCTTGTAGAAGCGTAGTCCGCCATTCCCGACTCCTGCTGGAATGATCAAGTCCTGCAGCCCGTCGTTATCCAGATCGGCAGCAGTTGCGGGGCCGTTCCCTTCGCCGGGGACGTTTTGATATCCGAATCGCTCAATTTCGGCCACAATATACTGCGGCACCGGCCCGTTCGAATTGGGATGCAGCAGTAGAGTTCCGTCAGCGCCGGTCCCCACCTTGCTCATGAATATGTCGCGTCTATTGTCGATTCCAAACTGGTCCACGTACAAATCGACCGGCGTCACTCCCGCTGGCGTACCGTCGTAGGTAAATACCACCTCCGGCGAGACGTTGCGGTAGAACACCTCAGGCGTCGCAATGACCTCAACTTCAAGCGTACCTCGCAGCGTGTACCCGAGTTCGTCGCGAGCGACGATCGGCAGACTGTAGTTGCCGGGCGTAGCATTGACCTGGTTCAATTGCTTCGTCCATATCCCGTCGCCCCCCTCCCAGTCTCCTGACACGCCGCTATCGTTGAGCTCAAGGCCGGCGGGTAACCCAAGCGGCGTTCCGTCGATCACAACTGACTCCAACGGACCGCTACCGTCTGCGGCGACGCCCTCAACCATCAATAGGGTCTGCTCCTCGTGAAGCGGCTCTACTAGCGTCACGGTCGGTACGGTACTCGCCGTGATCCCAAAACGAAAATACTCCGCGCCTGCGGTTCCGATGAACATTGTAGATGAACTTACCGGCGAGATGTCCAATGTGACCACTCCGAAACTCGGTTCCTCCATCGTATCTCCCGTGCGCTGTACCCACCCCCACTCGCCGGGCACATATTCCCACACTCCGTTGTTTGGGTGCAATCCGACGCCCAATCCTGCATATACATGCAGAGGATTGACGGGATCTATGTCAATGGACCGCACATTCGTCATACGATAGGTGATTTCTTCGGCGGTAGACCCCCAGCCCGGATAATATCCATACGGCATGGCGAAGTCGGTGTACGGACTGTTCTCTCCATTCATAATCACTACCCAATCGACTTCCTGCGGGGCAACTCCTCTCGGTACTTCGAGCCGCATAACGCCGCCTACATAAACGTGCGTCTCGTTGTATGCGATGCCGCCTTGCGAGCTAACGTACAAGTACTCGCCATTTTCATCGCAAGCCAGTTTCTGCGCGAATTTAACCATTCTCTGCTTATGGCTCCACTCGCTGTCCTCGCCGCTCATTGCGAGCCAGGCACTGGCGGTATTGCGCTGATACATATCCACTACCCAAACGCCGCCGCCGGGAGCTAGTGTTACTGGAACCGGGCCACTATTGTTGATAACTACGGCGAGTTTCTTAGTCCGCGGAATATATAGCATATCTGGGATACCGCCGTAGAAATACGAGTCATCGGCCGGCCCCGACCACCAAGGAGTAGTATCCCACGTCCAAACACCTCCGGTACGTATCGCCTTGAATATCTTCGTCCAACCTCCGAGTGGTTCGATATGTTTCACCGCGGCAAACATCGTATCATCATGTACTATTTCAAAGCACGATACGCCGTAACGTCCGCTCGCTATCGCGGCGTCTAACCCTCTCGATAGGTACTCCCAGCAGTAACTATCGTTATTCGGGTAATACACATTACACAGATTCTCGTTATAGCGAGCAATAACCGTTTCCTGTCGCGGTCGCGGATAGGTCTCGCCGTCGGCAATATAGGTAGAGAAACCAAAGCAAAAGACCTGAAACGGGTCGTAGATGTCTTTTCTCGGAGCGCCGCGCACCACGTAGATATCATCGTTGACCACTTCAATATCATTAACATCTTTACTTCCAATAGCGTAGTGATCAAGCCATTCGAAACTAGTTCCTAGAGCATCGGATGCAACGAAGGTTTCGAAATCGCCCGCGCCGATAACAAGTCGACCGTTCGAAAGAAAGTCTGTAGCTCGCGGACACATCAAATTAAGGCCAGTAGATGACCAATAATCGCCCGAGCCACTGCAATTGCGCTGCTGCCATTTGCCAGCTCCGAGTACGTCGTCCATCGCCATCGGAATATGATAAGACATATTGAACATATGATTTACATTCAATGGATGATAAACCATCGGCACCGTTGAATAGAGTGCGCCGTTGGTCAACCACCCGGGTTCGAAACTGTGGACCCCGAAATACGGAGTTTCGAGATAGTTCAAGTACTTGTATCCGAACTCGTCCCACGTTGGAGGATCTAGACAAATTATGTGCATCCAGCCCGTCGCTGGCATACCGAGTTGGTTGATATAGCTACCATAACGACATAGGCCACCATACGTGGTACCGCTCGTACCTACGAACACCTGATCGTGGCTGCTGTCGATTCCCGGTATCACAGTCAGGGAATAGAGATCGGCGCCATCAAATGTTAAAATATCTATCCATGTGGTGCCGCTGTGTGGCGGTACCGGGGAATCTGGCTGTAACAGAACGAATTCACGTTCCTCTCGCTCATCATTCATATCGACGTACCAAACCCCAGGACTAAAATCAGTTTCTCCGTCATCTTCAAGTCCTTCTGTAAGAATCGAATAGAGGCGTCCACTCGCCCCAGCTGCTACACCCCAAGCTTTACCAGACCATAGAACGCCGGGGATATCTCGCTTACCGTATTCTATCAATATGTTTTCGCAGAGACCGGAGCTAGGGTCGTACGTAAAGACTCCGTTTCGCGAGCTGAATACAACGAGACTTTCCGTTTCGGTTTCTCCGACGATATCGAGTATCGCAAACTGCCGCATGATCCCGATGTTTTGTTCCGATCCAGCCACGGCGGTCCAGCTTGTTGGTGTAGAATCGAGAGATAAAGCCCAAAGAGCAAATTGTTGATTCCCCGCGCCTGGAGCTTCCGGATAGTAGTTACGCCAGGGCTCGCCATTAGCCCTGTCGCGTTCTCCGTGACCTGCACCGGCGTATAATACGCGATTTCGTTTATCGTAACCGAAGCAAGAAAACGGGACTGGAGCGCCTTTGGGTCCGGCATAGGAATTCGTGTTGCCGGAATACCAATATATGCTATTGGCGTGGTAGTCGGTTTGCAATACCCAGTAATCCGCACCCGTTACGCGAAAGAAAATTCCGCCATGGGTAGCTGCGTAGACTCCGCGACGACTAATCGGAACAGGATTCTCTGGGTCTCCCTCCCCGATGACGATCAAGTCATCAACGTAGTACGACAATGAGTTATCCGGTGTTTCTAGTCCTTTGTTGATTGGCGTCCAAGAAACTCCGTTGTCGTAGCTTTCGTATACTCCGCATACATCCCCGCCGGCGTAAATATGGTCTACGGTATCTGGATCGTAAGCCAGTGCTTTCACCTGACCGGCTACGCCCGGACCGATCGGGGTCACTTGCGCGCTAGCGTTTTGCGTAAGCGTCGTGAACAAGAACGCGCAGCACAATGTGTACACTACGATCACGAGAGATCGAGTTGGCACGATCGAAATCTTGAGAGAGTTTCTCATCACATCCCCCTAGATTGAGAGCGGACGAAATGCAGTTTGAGTAGCTGATCCGCGCCGTTTAAGATCGTCAGCACGCGCATTCGGCGGCCGCGAAGCACCATTGCCGATCCAACTACTCTACCGGTGGGCTGACCTCCTCCCCGAACGAATGCACGATACCCGCGACGAATCCGCTCGATCAACCGGGGGATCTTCCAACTTCGGCGACATCGATTCCGATCAGTCGATAAGTGGCAGCTGCGATTAGGACTTCGCGAATCTGAAATCGACACCGCACATCGCCCGGAATCTCCCACGCCGCCGCCTTCCGGCCCTTCCGGGAATCGGGAGGTCGGGCGTTGTGTTTGCGGCCGGCAGCGTGATGAGCTGTGCAATCCCCTATTGGATAATCGCTTGGGCGGACTCGCTCCGGCCCGGGGCACCGCGTCGGTTCCTTTGCATTGAGCATTGGCGTCGAATAGGGGGTGTTCCGGGCGTCGCGAGGCGATCGAGCACGGCGCCGCGTTCGCGTTCGGAGTCCAGTAGGGGTCGCGAATCTCCCAGCCATCGGTAGCCCGGGAGGCCCTTCGGCGGAAAAAGCAATCCAGCGTCCGACCGGGTATGGGGGAGAAGGGGGAGACGCCGGCCGAGCGCTGGGATAACTGGAAGCCTATCGGATCTCGCGAGCCGAGTCAATCCGGCCGCCCCTACACAACGATGATCTGAATCGGCGCAAACCGCGTCCCCGCCAAGTGGTCGTAGACGTGCGCATGCCGGTAGTGATCCTGCGACCCCGACTCGCTCCAGCGGTAGCGGACCTCGCCGGTCGAGATGTCCCGAACGCGCGTCGGGGCTTTCAGCTGGGCGTAGAGCTCCCAGCCGTCGATCTCGGCCGCGCGCACCACGTAGAAGCCGCTCGATCCCGTCGACCACATGCATTCAGAGTTGACATTAGAGAATCGCCGCCTGAAACTCGCGCTACAAGAGAGTTGGCAAGTCGAAGACATAATAGGTGCCAGGCATGGAGATGGATATCTGATGTGGTGAGAAGGTCCGGATGGACAACCACACAGACACCTTTCCACCTTGCCTTTGGTACCACGGCATCGAGTACAGGCCATAGGATGGTGCTTGAGTTCATCCGTCAGTGGGGAATGGTCGTTGGGCCGGCACTTGACCTAGTGGGCGCAGTGCTTGTTTTTCAAGGCGTCAGAATCGGCCTTAACCACGCGATTGAGATTGAGACTGTCGCGATACCCCGGCTATTTGATGACCTAGGTTCGGAAGAAAACCTCCGCCAAAATGAACAACTATCCGCGGCCCGAGCGGCGGAGAGAGTAAGAGCGTCACGATGGGCGCTCGCTGGGCTCTTGTTCTTCATCCTGGGCTTCTCGGTCCAGTTGACAGCAGGATGGCCCGCAAACTAGTGGGACCGCTTAGCTAGCGGTGGCAGCGGACATATGCCACCATCAAGGAGACAAGATGCCTCCGAATGATATAGGAAGTCACGAAACCACTCTCCTCGCCAAAGTCCGAGAGAAGGGCGGCCATGCAGGAAACGTTACCTTGCAGCGCGAGCTAGGGTGGAATACCGATACCTACTGGAGCGTTCGCGACCGTCTCGTAGATTCCGGGCAGTTGGAATTGGGGCGCGGAAAGGGCGGGAGTGTCAGCTTAGTCGTTCGGGCGGACGCTGTCTCCGCTATCGCTGCCGGTTCAGAAGCGCAGTCCGGCACGCCGACCAGCGTATGTGAGTCCGAACTCTATGATCCGGTTGCGGGAGTCCTACGCGGCGCTTGGGCGAAGGATATGCGGTTTCGCAGCCATGTCGTCGAAGTAACGGCCCGCCAGGGGCGCCGCGACACAGGTGGCACCTGGACTCGGCCTGATATCGTGGTTGCGGCGCTGCGTGTCTTCCCTCATGTACCTGGTAAATTTTTCGACTTGGTAACTTTCGAGCTGAAAGCATCTAATGCGATAAGCGTGACGGCAGTCTTCGAAGCACTTGCACATCGTCGCGCGGCAACTCAGGCATACGTCTGGCTTCACCTTCCGGCAGGTGTGGAACGCGACGATACCTCGGCATTGCTCGAGCGGATCAACGAAGAAGCTCGGCGACAGGGCGTTGGTCTAATTATAGGCTCTGACCCAGCGGACTATTCCTCATGGGATGTTCAGTTGCGTGCGGTCAGAGTTGAACCTGATCCCGAGTTTCTGAACGAGTTCATCGCCCAGCAGTTGCCCGCACTCGCTCGCGACGAGTTAGCGCAGTGGTTCCGCTGATGGATCTAACAGGCCGTCGCCCCCGGCTTGATCCTCACCACCTCTCGGGAAATCGAGACTACAGAACGTCGGCATCCGCATTGGGAGGCCCCAATCGAGAGAATGGTCGAGCAGCCAAGTGATTGTCACTTAGGCGACTCGGACTAATTACGTCGACAACTATACGCGTCGGGAGCTGCTATCATTAACTGCCCGCTTGTCGCACAGTCCCTCGTCCCGATCGTCACGTTCCCTAGTGACGAGCGCAACCCGTTTCATCCGAAAGGGCGGGCTGAACCGCTCAAAGTAACTCTCGATACTTCATCGTTGACCGACCTAGACGCAGCGGATAGCCGCGGTCTCGGCGCAATCGACAATTTTGCCGAGCACGAAGAAATCGATCTAATTCAGACAATACCGGGAGCGCATCCGCATTTTGAGTGGCGTGAGATTCGCCCCGAACAGGACTACCTTCCCTTTATTATTAGGCGACCCGACGGCGACTCGTACAGCGGTGTATTTAATTACAACAATTTGCTACAGGCGCACCGTGGATCACCGTATCAAAAAATGCATGTGAATATCGCGGCGCACAGAACCGGACATAGGCACATATTCGTGACAACTGAGTTTGGCCCCTTTTGTAGAAATAGAAGAGATCTAACTAGATGCGGCGCTCTACGGCCTAAACAAGCTGCTTTGGCGCTGGGTCTGTTTCTCCGAAGCAGGAATGATCGCACGCTAATCATGATGTCGGGAGGCAGTCGCTTTTGCGAGGATACGTCATCGTTCTATTTAACCCTAGGCAGAGCACGCCTAGCCCAGATGGAATCGTTTCTTCAGAACTGTATGTTAATTCGGGGTGAGCTAAATAGTGCAGTACGACGACTTGCCTGGAGTATTGTTGAGAGAACGGCTCGCGCTTGTCAAGCAAGAGATCAAGTACTCCGGTGCCACTTGTCCGACGATTCGAAGACGAATATTGCGTACCATTTTGACTACCTTACTATATCCCTCGTTGGAGCCTGGGATTCTCTTGCTCAGGTTGTAGGTATTCTATACGGAATCCCAACGAGGAGCGGGCGATATCCCGGGTTCAGACGGCAGTGGTTTTCGAAAGCGCTCAGGGAGAACGGAGGGCAAGTCGTCGTTGCATCAATTGAATTAGATAGAAATAACGCGATCATAGAATTATTACACTACTTGCGTAACGCTATCCACGGCCCACCGTATGCACAAGTTATTCACGACCATGAACTGCGCTTCGCGGTGGCGGCAGAAGTACAAGAGCGAGTTACTCGGTCCGTTACTATTCTTGGCGGGGGTGAGGACATTGGTTTTGTGGGTAAGGATCAGTCGTCATTTCAACCCGCACAAGTTGCCGAGAAAATTGTAGAGTTGCATTGTGAGGCGATGTGTCAGGTTGCGACGCAAGTAAGCTTCAGTCAAATAGAACTCGACTTTCCGAAGCGCAGATTGTTCGAGAAGAACGAGTTCGATATACGTAGAACTGAACAAGTGCTAGCCCTCGGTTAAGTGCTATTAAGCCGTTCATGCTAACAGGACAGGCAGGCGTACGCCAGGCTTGTTGGCATCGGCTGACTCCTCCCCAGGATGGCCGTTAGCGGGGAGACTATCACGGGCAGAGGGAGGTGTCCAGATCGCCGTCGCGGGCGGTGCGGTGGATCTCGCCCTATCCGAAGGTCCAGTAGGGGTGAATTCGTCGGCGCCGCCCCCACTCAGTCCTCCCCGCCCGGCCACCTGTAGTCCCCCAGCAACATGCTCTCCAGCGGCCCCGCGTCCATCCCGACACAACACGCCGGGGGATTCCTCCGCGCGATCTCGGCCGCCACGTGGTCGTACGCCTGCGCGTGCCGATAGTGCTCCAGCGGCCCGGTCTCCTGCCAACGGTACCGCAGACTGCCGTCGGTCATGTCCCGGACTCGAGTCGGCGCCTTCATCTGGGCGTAGAAGTCCCCGTGGTCCACGTCGTGAGCCCACCGGGGGATCCACCAGAGCTGAGACTTGATCTCCTCGAACGCCGAGTTCAAGGCATACGTCCGGTCCACGGTTACCCGCCGGCTCTCGCGGTCCCACGCGGGCTCAGATAGCCCGTCGTTGGTGTAGATCACGACTTGGGCGATCCCGTCCCGGAAGCTCGCGACCCACTTCTGGACCAGGTGGGGCTCGGGCTGGGGTGCGATCAGGCAGGCGCGGACGTTGTACTGTCTGATCAGCTGGTCGAGGTCCGGCCAGTCCTTGACCTTCCCGATGAACAGGGCCTGGCGCGGCTCGTCGGTCCGGCGGTAGTCGTAGTCGGGGACCAGGGACACGACGACGTAGAAGCCGGAGGAGCCCATCGAGACGCCCATCGAGCAGGTGCGGCCCTTGGGGACCTCCAGCGGGTAGTCGCGGATGCAGGAGTCCAGTAGGGAGGAAGTGACCTTGAGCCGCTCCCGGTCGGTCCCGCTCAGCATCTGGCCGAGCGCCGTGTCGAACTCGTCGATGAACGGGAAGTGGAGCATGGCGCACAGGAGGGCGTCGGGGCCGTGGTCGTCCTTCTTCACGATGCGGCCATCCTCGTTGCGGCGGTAGCGCAGGAGCTGGCGGACCACGGTCTTGAGGTGGCCGGAGTCCGCGATCCGGATCTTCTGGTGGTTGAAGTAGCGGGCGAGGTTCTCGATCCCGCCGTCCTTCATCTTGTTGAACGCGACCGGCACCACCTCGAAGCCGGCGTTGCGGCAGTCGAGATTGCCGTAGGCGTTCTCGGAGTCGGCGTAGACCGTGAAGTCGCCGACGCGCGAGCGCAGCTCCACCAGGTACTGGACGAGGTCGCCGATGGTCTTGGAGTCGAAGATGCGGCCTTCGGGGACCAGGACGTGGTCAGTGCCGCGCTCCGCGAGAACGGCCACCGCGAACCGCCCCCAATCAATGCCCACCGCCCGCCGCACGGCGCCCTGGGGCCGCTCGAGGTCCGGTAGGGAAGTGACTGCAGCCTGCACCCGCTCGGCGTCGTAGACCATGCCCGACGCGGTCGGCCGCTTGCACTCGTGCTCGACGGCCCAGACGTCGGTGCCGCTGTTGAGCAGCTTGGCCTTCAGCACGTTGTCGCGACTGAGATGACCGGCGGCAGCCCGAGCCCGGCCGTTGCAGCCTTCGAAGTGTTCGCCGATCACGAGGCCCTCGCCGTCCCGGTCGGAGACGACCTCGGTCAGGGGACATTCATGCTGGCAGTAATGAAGGGCCTGCGGGTCGTCGTCGGTCGCCGTCTCCATGCCCACCCGGCAGGGTGCCATGCAGTCGTAGACGTCCCAGCGGTAGCGGTGGAATCCCCGCTCCTCGGCGAGGTCCCAGTTCTCCTGGAAGAAGCCGAACGGGACGTGGAAGGTACTCAGGAGCACTATGGTGAAGTTGGGCTCCGAGAGCGCCCCCTGGACTGCCGCGTGCAGGATCTTCCCGACCCTCAGGTCCTCCTGACAGCTCTCGTCCGCCACGAACCCGGCCACGTGCTTGCCGCGGGCGGCCTTCTCGGAGGCGGGGACGCACGACAGGGTCACCCCGTTCTTCAGGCGCGTCTCCGACTGCAGCGGATCTCCTTCCAGTAGGGTCTCAGCCAGTCCCTCGACACAGAACCAGAACTGAGAGACGTACTCGTAGACGCGCTTCGCCTGCTCGCCGGACCCGGCCATGTCCAGAAAGCTCTTCTGTCGATAGACCATCATGAGCCAAATCAGGATGGCTGCCGCCAGCGAGCCGCCACCGCCGCGGGGTTTCCAGAGAATCGCTTGCTGCACCCGTTCGAAGAACAGGTCCCCCACGAACTCGACCATCGGCGGGATCATCACGATGGGTAGGCGGCGGCCGTCCTTACTGATGTACAGGTGAGTTTCGACCGTCGTCTTCAGCAGCGCGTTCTGCTCCACTGCCGTGAGGCCGTCCCGGAGGAGATCCGGCAGGCCGAAGTCCCCGGGGGCAGCCCCCAGCCCCACCTTCTCCAGTAGGGACGAAGGGGTGGTGAGCACGACGGTTTCGCACTCGCCGTTCTCGCCGCGGATCGCCTTGGGGATGAGGCTTGGTCGCTTCGCCATGTCATCGCCCTCCCTATCGGATAACACGTTGCTACCGCGTCAGATATCACTTGAACGGGGGTCCCCCTAGAGCGTGAATGAGGACAGCTGTGAACCATCCACACCAGAGGAGGTGGCCCCCGTGAAGCTCGGAGATGCTGTGGATCAGTACCTGGAGTCCCTGGCGGCCGACGGCCGGTCGCCGCACACGCAGGGAGCGTACCGGCGGGATCTCGGGGTCTTCCTCCGGTTCGCCGGCAACGTGTACCTCGAGGCGGTGACCCCCGCCCTGCTGCAGCGGTTCATGGCCAGCGACTCGGTCCAACTCGGCCCTACCGGAGCCCGCCGCGCCAAGGCCAGCGTCAACCGCTACCGGGTCACCCTCAAAGCCCTGTTCGCCTGGGCCGAGGCCAGGTGGTACGTCACGCGCAACCCCACCCGGGTGCTCAAGTGCGCTCGCCAGCGGGCGGTCCCGAGGGACATCTTGAGCGATCAGGAGGTCGAGACTGTGCTGTGTGCTGAATACAGCGGACGCAACTCGCTGAGGGACAAGGCGATCGTCGGGTTTATGCTCTTGACAGGCTGCCGGCTCGCAGAGACCACGGCGCTCGACCTCGGGGACATCGACTGGTCGCGCCAGACAGCCACGCTCCGCAGCACCAAGGGCGGGGACCCCGACCGAGTGCCGCTCAGCGATCGCTGTCTCACCTGTCTCGCTCCGTGTCGGCCGGGTGACGGCGCATCCCCGGCGACCCCGCTCTTCAAGTCCAGTAGGGGCGAGAGATTGTCCACCCGCCAGGTCCAGCGGATCGTGGAGGCCCGCCTGCGAGAGGCCGGCATCGACAGGCACCTGACCGCCCACTCGCTGAGGCACTCGTTCGCCACCAGGCTCTACAACAATACGGGGGATATCCGTTTGGTGCAGGAAGCCCTCCGGCATGAGTACATCACCACAACTCAAATCTACGCCCTTGTCGATCCCCAGCGGCTCCGCTCCGCCGTCAACGTCTGACCGCCGTAAGTCGTTGTGGCACATATGACCCTCTATGTGACGTTTCAGACCGCCAAATATACGTGTCCAAATGGACACATTCCCGCAGCCTCGACCCTTGCCAGATCGTGTCGTTCTCTGCATTTATGCGATATCCTGCAACTCTGGTTTCCGTGTCTGATCCCCCGCATTGCCTCAACCCTCCACCTTGTACCGGAATGGCGCCTGGTTGATCTGCTCGGCAAAGATCTCGGCGAACTCCCTGGCCCCGCGGTCGTCAATCCGGCCGGAGTCCAGTAGGACCTTCAAGACATCGGCGACCACGACCTCGAGGATCTGGACGTTGGTCTGCATGAGGGCGCGGACTTCCCTGACCTCCGTCGGCTCGCCGCGCACCAACCTCTCGCCCTTGATGCCCGTGTCCAACATCGCGTGCGCCTCGGCGGCGGTCTTGGGATCCAGCTTCTTGAGCGCCTGCAGGCCCTTGGTCTGCAGCAGCTGGTATTCCTTCAGGTGCCGGCTGTTCATCTCGCTGATGGTTTCGGCCACGGCGTTCGTCACGCGCCGGTCGGTCTCCTGCTGGATGACCTCGCGCTCGCGGTCCCAGTCCTCGCGGCGCCGCCACTCGGAGATTGTCTCGGACCTGGGGATGCCCAGCTGTTCGGCGATCTGCTGGTCGGTATGATTGCCGACGATCCAGAGCGCCTTGGCCCGCAGCTTCACGTCCTCGCCGTATCCCTTGCGTCCCATCACCGGACCTCCTGCCGTCCGGCCAGCCTGCCGGTGAACTGCTCCCACCTCGCCACGATCACGTCGCAGAACCGCGGGTTGCGCTCCACGGCGAAGCAGCGGCGCCCCAGGCGCTCGGCGGCGATCAGCTGGCTGCCCGAGCCGGCGAACGTCTCGAGGCAGATCTCGCCAGGACGGGTGTGTTTCAGCATCGGGAGCTCGAACAGCCGGACGGGCTTCTGCGTGGGATGCACGCCATCGGTGCAGCGGGCCTTGCCCTCCCAATCGATCTCCCAGACGTTCGACTGCTCGTCAGCGACCGGGAACGCCTCGGGTTTGTGGCCTCGCTGCCAGCCCATGAGGCAGGGCTCGCTGCGGTAGTTCCACATGGCGAATCCCAGGACGAACGTCGGCTTCACCCAGGTGACGGTCTGGTGATAGCGGATGCCCGCGGCTTCCCACGCGCGACGGAACGACTCGCTCGTGGCCGAGGCGTGCCAGCAGTACCAGGCAGCGGAGTCCAGTAGGTGAGGAAGCGCCGCGGTGAACACCGTGGTCAGGAACTTCTCGAACTCCGCCTGATCGCCGAAGTGGTCCCAGGCGTCGAGATCGTTGTAGTCCCCGCTCCAGTCACGGTTCTGCGACCCGCGCTCCCGCCCGCGCTCCTTGTCCCGCTGGTTCTGGGGATGCGACGTGCCGTCGTAGCCGACGCCGTACGGCGGATCGGTCGCATAGAGGGAAGCCTTCGCGCCGTCCATCAGCTTCAGGAGCACGGCGGGGTCCTGGCTGTCGCCGCAGATGAGCCGGTGGCCACCCAGGATGATGAGGTCCCCCTCCTGGGTGACGGGCGTCTCCGGCGCCTCGGGCACGTCGTCGGGATCGGTGAGGCCGTCCTCGGGCGCAAGCTCGGCGAGCAACTTCCTGGTCTGCTCAGCGAGGTCGTCGAACCGCAGGAGCTCCGATAGCTCGGGCATCACCGCGTTGATCTCGGCCAGCAGCCGATGCAGGTCAGCCGTGAACTCGCCAGCGATCGCTGGGTTGTTCAGAGCGACGTTGAGGGCCTTCTCCTCCGTCTCGTCGAGGTCGACGACCACGACCTGGGTCTCGGTCTCCCCCAACTGCAGCAGCACCTTGAGCCGCTGGTGGCCGCCTACGACGCGCCCAGAGCGACGATTCCAGACGACGGGCTCCACCAGGCCGAAGCGCTCGACGCTCGCCCTGAGGCCACTGAGCGCGCCCTCGGTGATCGTACGCGGGTTGTACGGCGCGGGTGTAAGGTCCGCGATCCGCTTACGCTCGAAAGTAATATTCTCGGTGCTCACGACTGCTCCTTCGTCGGCCCGCCAATGGGGCGTCTGTTCGTTGCTTCGATAGCGCTCACCGCAACTCCTTCAACATGACGATCAACAGACCGATCGTGAATCCGTTCAGGGCGGCGATCACGCAGAACGGGTTGAGCGGGGCGTTCGCGAGGACCCGGTAGAGTCGCGTCAGCATGACTGTCCTCCTGTTCCAGTTGCATCGTGAGGGCGCGGCAGCCCTCGGGGATCGCGATGGCTGCGGGAAACGTGATCGTGGTCGCCGAGGTCGGGCCGGACGCGATGGTAGAGGGCGCGGTAGTCAGCACCATCGTGCGGCGATCCGCGGTATCGGGGTCCAATAGTGCGGAGGAGGCGCGGTCGCGATCGAAACCCCGTGCTTTACGGGGAACTACGGGGTTTGCGAAATCCAAAACCCCGTGCGTCATCTTCTTGTCGAATAGAAGGTTAGGGAGGTTTACGGGGTTTCCCGGGGTTTCGAGTTCAATCACTCTACACGTGCGCGCGTGCGCGCGTGCGCGCGCGTGCGCGTAAAGGTAAGAAGAAACCCCGTAAAACCCCGTAACGGAGATAACTCCATATTTGACTACAGGATAAGGCACGGGGTTTCCCAAAAACAAACCCCGTACCAAACCCCGTGAAACCCCGTAAAACTTGATCATCAGAACGGTTCCTTGTCGTCAAAGAGATCACTTGTTACGGCGCGCACCCGGTACGCATTGACCTTCCTATCGGAGTTCGAACCGACCGTGACCTCCAGGTCGCCGAACCTGCGGCCGCGCAATCCGGTGAGCGCCCGGCCGAAGCGTTGGCGTTGCCCCGCCTCGGTCTTCGCCGCGTAAGCGAACCCCACCAGGTCGTGCTCGTCCGCCAAGGTCAGTAGATCGCGCACGCCGACGGGTCTGGTTTCGTACTTCTCCCACCACACCTCGACGAACGTCGCCCACTCGCCCGAGTCCGGATCGGCCTCGGCGTAGAACTCGTCGGTGTCCTGCAGGAACTCCTTGATGCCGGCATTGCGGAGGATGCCGCCCAGTGTCTGCGCCCAACTCTCGAACGAGCCCAGAGTCCTCGACCCTACTGGACGTCCCGCGGTGAGCCAGCTCTGCACGATCGTCAGGATCGCCTGGACGAGGTCGCGGCGATGGTCCCGCGCCCAGTCACGTAGCGGATGGTGCTTGAACCCGGTCCTCTCCCAGGGATGTTCCTCGGGCGGTTCAAGGCGGATGCGCACGCAGCGCCTGGCGATCTCCATCGAGAGCTTCGGGTTGTTGGCGGTCATCATCCAGACCGCGCGGTTGGGGAAGTCGACCATCTGGGTCTTGCCGAGCACCCGATCCGACCAGATCTCCGCCGTGATCGCGGACGCGATCTGCGCCGAGTCGACCCCACCCTGGATGTTGTCGAGCGCGACGACAGGATGACCGCGGCTGAGGATTGCCGTGAGTTTCTTGCGACACTCGTCCTCGCTGCGCGTGATGGTCGTCGACTCGCACGGTCGGCCGAGGGCGATCAGGGAGACCAGGTCGGCGAAGAGCCCCTTGCCCGACCCGGGCGTCGGCGCCTCGATCAAGTGGATCGGCGTGGGACCCAGGAACATCCGCCGCACGAATGGCAGGATGAGCGCCGCCAGGGCATGGGCTTGGTCGGACTCGGCTTTGAACGGGAAGTCGACGAGGAGCTCGCCACACAGGAGATCGACCGCGTCGGTGACGTCCTGGTCGGTGGGATGCTCCGGCACCTCGAGTGTCGCGAGTTGTTCGTCGAGGTGGAGCCAGAAGCGCGCGTCGGGGTGGTATCCGGGCTCGCGTAACAACTGGCCGCTCGGCAGGAACACCGGCGTACCCAGGATTCCGTCGAGCACCGGCAGGTCCGGGTGGGGATTGACCACGATGTCGCGCGAGACGTCCTTGGGCGGCCGGGCATCGACTATCGACCTGCCCCGTCTGGCGGTCCAGTCGGCGGTACGGGCGAGAATCCCGTACCCGCTCGATTCCTCGAGGTACTGGATCCGAGGCGGGCCTTCGCCGTTCACCAGTCTCGCGAGTTGGCCGGCCGAGATGAACAGCTGCGGCGGATCGTTCGCCGCAAGGAGCACCCGCCAGGTCTCGCCGATCAGGTCGACGAACTGCCGGTCGCTGACCATGATCTGCGGGCGCGGTTGCGCGGGCGGCTGCCAGACGTCTGCTCCCCCTATCAGACTCTGCAGGTCGGCCGCGGTGTGCCTGGCGGCGAGCCAGTCGGTGACGTCGCCCTTGTCCGGCAGATCTGGTAGCTCGACGATCTTGATCGTTGCCGCCACATCCTGGAGCGATCGCGCCATCTGCTCGGCGTGGCGGCGCCCCGGCTCGTCGTTATCGGGCAGGATCGCGACGTCGCGGCCAGCGAGGTGGCTGCCGTACTCCTGCCGCCACTTCCCGGCGCCACCGGGGTTCGTGGTGGCGAGGAGCCCTTCCAGGCGCAACCGCTCGACGTCCTTCTCGCCCTCGACGACGAACACCGTGTCATTCGGATGCGCGAGCAGTTCCGGCAGGCGGTACAGCACGCGGCGCACGTCCCGAAGGCCGTTGATGTAGCCGCCGCTTCCGTTCGGCCGCCGCTGCCAGAACTTCTTGCCCGGCGCGCGGACGACCTGGAAGAGTTCCGTGCCGGCTTCGTCGCGGTACGAGTAGACGACCTGTCCGGTGCCGTCGCCGTTGTCCGAGGGCGGCGGGAGGCCGAGACCTTCGCCGAGTTCGACCAGGACCTCTTTGAACCCCCTACTGGACCTCTGCATCAGGTAGTCGAACGCAGACCCCTTGCCGCAGCCGCTGAAGCACTCCCAGGCGCCTGTCTTCGTGTCGTACCCGAACGACGGATTGCTGTCCTTGTGGAACGGGCACAGCCCGACCAGGTGGCCGTTGCCCGACGGCTTGGCGCCTTGGATCTCCGAGAAGATCTTCCGGTAGTCGAGCCTGGCTTCGACCTGGGCCTTGTACTCGGCCCACCGATCACTGGACGCAGACACGAGCGACCTCCCGGCGATGGCGCCAGTACATCACGAGCAGCTTCTGGGTGAGAGCCCGCCCATGCGTCCGGTCGCCGGCGAAGAACACCGGGATCCGATAGCGCACGGACCAACTCAGGAGGGTCGAGATCGCCGCCCGGGGACTCATCTGGGAATGCGGCGGCCGGCGCAGGAAGCCAGGGACCGTGTCCTCGATGACGATCGCGGCGTAGTCGAGCACAGCCAGCCGCTCGACCTCCCGCCGAAACCGGGCGCGGCCTCGACCGAGCGAGGCGTACGCGTCCGGCTTCGACTTGCGCTCGACGGCTACCCGATCCTCCAGGCCGAGGATCGAGTAATCGCCTGAAGGCAAGCCTTTGATGACGGCGCCGTCGAACGCATAGGGCTGTTGCTCGCGGGTGTCGACCACGATGGTGAACCCACCCGCGAGCGCCGCTTCCACCGCTACTGGACTCGGGTCAGAACGGGCAGTCGTCATCACTCGCCCCGACCGCGTGGTAACCATCGAACGGGATCCTGTTACGGGCCTTGGCCGTGCCGTGCTCGTCGACGTACTCCTCGATGTAGACGGTGACCCTCGCCGTGCGGCCGAGGAGCGCCGCGGGCTCGAGGCTCACCACGCCCGTGACGTCGAGGCCGAGGCTCTCGCACAGGAGCTTGACCCGGGGCATGGCCTTGGGGCTGAAGACGAGGTTGTCGAAAAGCAGGCGACCGTCGTGCTCGCCGCCCTCGATCGCAAGGCGCAGCCGCCACATCTCGTCGCCCGCGCGGGTGGTGTCGGTCTCGATGTCGCTGATCTTGCAGGTGTACTCGCCGTCGGGAACCGGCGCGAAGCTGGCGATCCCGTCCACATTGCTGAAGTCGATCCGGGGCATGGTTCACTCTCCTACTGGATGGTCCATGGCCGCCGCCACCTTGGCCGCGGCCGCACTCTCGAACTTGGCGAGGATCAGGTTGGCGTTCTCCTCGGTGAGGTCCTCCAGGCGTTTGGCGCCGTACGCTTGCAAGCGCTCGGAGACCTTTGAGGGATACATACCGGAGACGGCGATGAAGTGTCCGAGGCGGGCCAGCTGCTCGGGGGTCACCAGGCGCAGGGGCTCGGCCTCGCGGTCGAGGGACTCCGTGCCGATCCGCGCTTCGAACAGCTGGTAGCTGACCTCGAAGTGTCCGCGCGGGAGTTTGTTGGTCCGGTCCTTGATGTTCTCGGCCATGAACCGGCCGGTCTCGTCCCGGTACAGCCGCAGGATGGTGTCGAACAGGTAGGGCAGGGACTTCTCGCCGTCGAAGGTCGTACCGACCACCCTCATGAATCCGCCGTCCGCGTACTGTGCTTTCTCTCGCGCAGTGACGACGACGGTCATGTCGAGCTGGATGAGCTTGCGGATGAACTCCTTGAACTCGGCCTTCACGACCTGCCAGTCGCGCGGCTGCAGGTCGTAGTAGTCGCCGTGGTGGCCCTTGGAGCCCTTGTTGCGGCGCAGGAAGATGTCGGTCCACTTGCGCTGCAGGGCGTCCCAGTAGAGCGTCACCGGGTCGACGATGAGCGTCCGGTAGGGATGCTTGTGGGTGAGTAGCCAGTCGACCGCGGCCGCGACTTCGTCTGCCGTGGTGGCCTTGAGGACCTCGAACTTGAACGCGCCGCCGTAGTGCTCGGTGCCGCCCTCGAGGTCTACAACCGCCGGGCTCGGGAACCTGAGCGCTAGCGTGGTCTTACCAACGCCAGAGTCGCCCCAGAGAAAGAGCTTGAGTCGGCGGTTGGACGTTTCCGCGGCACGGAATGGGCTGCCGCTCTGACTCGACGTCGGGGCGGTCATACGCACTCCGCCTTCATGGACCGCTCGACCGTGAATGCCCGCTCCCCGATCGTGGAGGCGAGCAGTGCGGTGAAGATCCTCGCAATGGTCTCGCCTACCTCGTTGCCGCCGGCGATGACGGCCCTACGAGAATCCAGGTCGCACGTGAAGTCAGCGTCGAGCTGGATTCGCGCGCGGCCGTGCAGGCCCTCCGCCGCCATCGTCGCCAACAGGAGCGCCTCCTCCACCTCGGCCATGTCCGTTTCCAGGGGGAAGGTGTAGCTGTAGAATTCGCACGACATCCTTGTTCACCTCTCTCGATATCGAGTGCGGCAAGGCACGCTCACCGCACTCGTGGGTCCTACTTACCTACTACCGGAAATCCCGGCGAAATGGCGGACGTCACTCCAAGTATTTTTCGTAGCTTGCTACTTCCTGTGCTTGGCGCAGACGCCTGATCAGATCCCGCAATGTCGAGCGCGGCAGTCCGATCACATTGGCCACATCGCACACGTCTCGATCGATGAGGAGCAGACACACGACTTGCTCGTGAGGTTGAAGACTCGCGATGACGCGGCGGATATCGATCGCGAGATCTTGGCGCTCGGATTGAGAGCGCGTGATACCGCGAGTACGTCGCAGGTAGTCATCGACACTGATCGTTTCGTGTCTCTCGGTGGGCTCTCCGTCTTCATCGTCGAACTCCTCGTCCAACGATCGCATTCTCAGATCACCGTTCCGCTTCGCGGCTCGACGCGCCGCGAGGATCGACGCGGCCTTGTTCTTCACGACTCGCGCGATGAAGGCGCGGACGTGACCTCGGTCCGGTCGGTACTTCGGGAATCGTTCGAGGAGATCGAGCCAGAGATCCTGCTGAAGATCGTGGCGGTCTGCTTCGATGAAGCCCGCGGTGCCGATCATCCTGTGCGCCATCTTGCGAATCAGGCACGTAGCGAATCCCGCTTCTTCTTCCAACATGGCTGCGGCTCCTTCCCGCCTTTCGGCGTTCAGAGCCACTCCTGGAGAGGGGCGGGGCAGAATGATCTCCACGAGAGTGGTCGCTCGATCCCTCGAGCAGTTCTTGGCAACGGTACCCGCCTTAACCCACGGACTGACTTCCGCAGATTGTTATGCCGATGGAAGTTACGGGCGAGACCGTCTGCGGTACGCTGGCGATCCAGGCACGTGTCACGCGCGACTTGGTCGGGACCGGATCGGTCGAACAAGGGATCGGGGTGAGCCCACTCTGCGCTGGTTGTGAGGAGAGTTGGCACGCGCGGATCCATCACCGTGCGCGATACTGTCGGTCGGACAGCGCGAGCGGCGTAGGTCGATCAGGCGGAGGATTTACCGCAGGTTTTGCAGAGAAAAAAAACGGCCACGCTTTCCCTATTGGACAGCGCGGCTTCATTCAGATGGTCGGGTAAACGGTTGGCAACGACCGTGCAGTCTACGACCGCGGCTTTAAGGGGCGGCCTAGTCGCAGTCGGTCCAGCTTCATCAGCTGTAGGCGTAGCGTACGTTGATTGAATGACGTCCTTCCTGGTGCCGGGAGAATCTCCGGATTGATTCCGTTCTTTTCGAGCTTGGCATATCGGATATCGCTGATGAGCGAACGTAGAGTTTTCGCAACTGCCGCCAGAGCGTCTCTGTCATTGTCTCGAAGCGCAGCCTGAAACCGCCGAGCGTAGAGATCTTCTGCGAGGTCACGGAAGGCCACTCCGCGCGGCCACGCAAGCAGAAGCTGCCACATCAAACGCATCTGAAGCGTCGACTTCCCTTCGTAAAGCGGGAACTCGACCTCCCCGTCGACGGCTCCATTGGTTTCGGTCCGAAGATACAGGCTGCCGTGGCGACGCCAGGCGGTCGCTGCCGTCCGAATCGCTGGATCCTCGCGCTCCTCAAGACCCGCGATTCGAAGGTACGTGTTCCAGGCTTGCGTGGATACCGGCGTGCCTTTAGCAATCGAGCGCGCGATTGCCCGGCCGACCTGGTCCAGGTGCTTCTGCAACCGGGCCATACTATCGGCCGTGAACACGCCGTCCTCCGCGAACTGGAGTATGCGTCTCTCGCCGAGTTCGTCGTAGATAAAGCACGCCAGCGTACGCAACCGCTCCCCCGTCTCGAACGCCGACGGGGCGAGCAGGAGCTTGGCGTGCTGGTTGATTGCAGGGTGGGCTACGAACACCACGGCCGGCAGCTGATCTTCGCGTAGATCGTACATCCTGGCGAGATTGAAGTACTCGCCTCGCTGATAGAGATCCTCGCTGCCAGCTTGCTCACACAAGCGACGATACGTTTTCGCGTCGGCTGCATCCCGGCGAACCAGCGCTGGAGACCGTAAGCTCTTGTAGATCGGATCAGCGACTGCCGGATGACCAATCAAGCGCCACCAGACAGCGAGGCAGCTCGATTCTCCGAGTTCGAATATGCGCTCCTTCACGAACTCGTGAAGTTTGAGGCTCGGCCCAGGAACCACTACCGCAAATACGAATGACTGCTCGCTCGTCGCGCGTTTGGGCATGTGTTGCTAGCCTTCTGTGGAATCATTGCTGCCACTTGTACCAGCGTCGTTCCCGGCACTCGCTGCCGGTTGCGCTACTGTGTTTCCTGCAGACTCGGCAACATCAATACTCACGATCTGAACGGCACTGATCGAACTACTGACCGTCAGTTCCTTGCGGTCGGACGATCCCCCTGCCGACCCTGACGAGGCGGCCGATTCGTCGGCACGGCTATTGAGTTGCATGCTCGTAATCCGATCCGCGGAGATAGCCGAAGCAACGCCCTCGGCAACCTGGAAGCTCGTATCTCCAGTGTTGGTTCGTACTGGGGCCGCCGAACTCGGTTGGTCGGTGGTCGCCTCGCGTCTGTCGGAATCTGCCATCATAGTTCTCCTTGATGTCGCTGGTGCGAGTCTGGGCGGTCGGCGGATTTTCTACATCGTTCCAAACGAAAATCAAGCGAAATTACCATATAGGTCACCATCGCTCCGCCATTTCCCGCGCGTTTCCGGTAGTAGGAATGTATGGAGCAGCTACGCCGGACCGCGCCGGGGAGTGCGCCGCAAGAGCGCCACCGTGCGGAAACGCATTTAAACAAAAGCTTTACCGTTGCGGACGGCCAGACATCGCCCGTCGCGTTGGAGATCGCGCTGATACTCGCCGTTGGATACGAGCGCCTCCTGGCCAAAACCAGCGCAGAAGCCAAGTTCCAGCACGATCCGCCTCATCTATCTGCCCTCCCGGCTCTCTGTCGCCTTGATACCCCCCGCCCGTGGAGTGATGTATGTGACGCGGCGATAGCCGCAAGTCATTCCACAGAAAGGGGTTAACGATGAACTACTACCAACAGGCGATCCGCGAAGAGATGGCTGCCATGGGCCGCATCGGCGCCGCCGACCCCCGGCACGTCGAGGCGTGGATGCGCCTCGAGCACTCGACTCTCGACGGCCTCTCCCGGTCCCGGTTCACCGCCGAGGTCAAGACGGCGCTCGACTGCGTCGCGGCCGCCGGTACGACCGAGAGCGAACAACTGGCCCGGAGCTTCGGGCTCTAGAGGAGGCACCGAAATGTACGACACCCACGACATCGCCCGCGCGATCCACGACCTCCTGAACCCCGACGAGTTCACCGAGGACGACGGCTTCCTGACCGAGATCGAGGGAGTCTCGACCTACGAGGAGGCCGGGGTTCTGACCCGGGACGCCGGATTCATCCTGCGGCTCAACGACCACACCGAGTACCAGATCACCGTCGTGCGCAGCCGCTAGGCGCGCGGAAGGAGATACCGACATGGCTACCAAGCGCAACACGAAGAAAGCCGCGAAGGCCACCAAGAAGACCGCCATCAAGCGGAGCTCCCGCCGGAAGACCCGCGTCGCCGTGTTCGAAGCGCCGACGCAGACCGCTACTGGAGTCGCCGATGGCCTCGCCGACGCCGCCGCGGAGTTCATCGCCAAGAACACGAAGCCGAGGCGCCGCGGGCGCAAGCCTGCTGCCCCCGCGACCGACGGCCGCCAGCGCAAGCAGTACGACCTCGAGCCCGGCACCACGCTGACCCGCACGTTCAAGGGCAAGGAGATCAAGGTGAAGGTCACCGCCGACGGCTTCCTGTACGAGGGCGAGACCTACCGGAGCATCTCGGCGCTCGCCCGCCACATCGTGGGCTATCAGATCAGCGGCCCCGTGTTCTTCGGCCTCACGGAGTCCAGTAGCGGGGAGGCGGCGGAGTGAGCCCGTCGATCGCCGCGCAGGTCAAGGCACTCGACTCGATGTCGGTTGCGCAGCTGCGCATCCGCTGGAAGGAGGTCTTCGGCGAGGAGACCCGGCAACGGCATCGCATCTACATGATCAAGCGACTCGCCTGGAAGCTACAGGCGGACCTGTTGCCGAAGCTCACCGCCGATCAGGAGGCCCGGGTCCAGGCATACATGCGCGAGTACGAAGCGATGCCGCCGGAGAAGTGGTTCCCGAACGCGGGTCGCGGCAGGCGAAAGGAGGCTGCCCCGAAGGCCCCCAGCCGCCCCCACGATCGCCGACTGCCGAAGCCCGGCTCGGTGCTCACCCGCGAGTGGAAGGGCCAGCAGGTGGCCGTGAAGATCCTCGACGGCGGGCGGTTCGAGTACGAGGGCCGGGTGTTCCGCTCGCTCTCGGCCGTCGCCCGCGAGGTCACCGGCACGTCGTGGAACGGGCCACTGTTCTTCGGACTCCGCAAGGAGCCCAAGCCGAACGGACGGAGCGATGGCTCCCCACGGTAAGCAGCAGGTCCAGCAGGTCCGCTGCGCGATCTACACGCGCGTCAGCACCGTCGACCAGGCGCAGGGCGAGTTCACGTCGATCGACAACCAGCGCGAGATGGCCGAGGCGTACATCAAGTCGCAGGCGGGCAAGGGCTGGGTCCTCCTCGACGAGCACTTCGACGACTCTGGCTACTCAGCCGGGACCGTCGACCGACCGGCTCTACAGCGGCTTCTCGCGGCAATCGCGATGGGGAGCGTGGACGTGGTCGTGGCCTACCGTCTCGATCGCCTCTCCCGCTCCCTATCGGACTTCATGAAGCTGATGGACAGGTTCACGGCCGCAGGCGTCGCGTTCGTCAGCGTGACCGAGGCGTTCGCCACCGACACTGCCGTGGGCCGCCTGACGATGGGGCTGCTGGCGACCTTCGCGCAGTTCGAGAGGGAGACGATCGCTGACAGAACGCGAGACAAGATCCACGCTGCGCGGCGCAAGGGGAAGTGGACGGGCGGCATCCCGATCCTGGGCTACCGGGTGGCTCCTGGCGGCGGCCGCCTGGAGATCGACCCCGAGGGCGCCGAGATGGTCCGCGAGATCTTCCGGCTGTACCTCGCCGACCAGTCCGTCTCGGAGGTCGTCGAGGAGGTCAACTGTCGCGGGTGGACGACGAAGGAGCACGTGACCAAGACTGGGCGTCGGGTAGGCGGACAGCCGTTCAACAAGAGCAGCGTGAACTACCTGCTCAAGAACCCGACCTACGCCGGCAAGCTGACGCTCAAGGGCGAGCTCTACGACGGCGAGCACCCGGCCATCATCGACGACATCACCTTCCAGCGGGTCCAGGACCTGCTCAGGAAGAACGGCAGCGGGGCCGGCGGGCCGAACGGGAACAAGTACGGCTACCTGCTGAAGGGTCTGGTTCGCTGCGCGGCCTGCAACGCGGCCATGACGCCGTCTACGGCTAGGCGCGGGCAGAAGGTCTTCAGATACTACACGTGCGTATCGGCGCAGAAGCACGGCTACGCCACCTGCCCCTGCCCCACGATCTCGGCCCAGAAGCTGGAAGACATCATCGTCCAGCAGATCCGCGTCATCGGCCAGGACCGGGAACTCCAGCGGGCCACCTTGGCGCAGGTGAAGTCCAGTAGGGAAGCCAGGCGTCCCGCGCTCGTGGGCGAACAGAAGCGCCTACGCCGCCGCCTGGAGAAGGTCCGCGCAGACATTCGCTCACTACTGGACGCGCTCGCCGTGGGCGAACGTGGCGCGTCCGTGGGCGCGCGTATCGCTGAGCTCGAGGCAGAGGCCGAGAAGCTGGAGCGGCGGCTCGCGGAGGTTGCGCAGGAGTTGGCCGGCCTCGACGCCGACGCCGTGGACGAGGCCGACCTGCGGAAGGCGCTCTCCCTATTCGACCCCATCTGGGACGTGCTCTACCCCGTCGAGCAGGCCCGCGTCATCCAGCTGCTCGTCGAGCGGATCGAGCACGACGCCCGGACGGGTAAGCTCGCGATCGAGTTTCGGCCGACCGGCATCAGCGCCTTGGCCGACGAAGTGGATGCCGCCACCACGATGGTGACGGCGTGAATCTAGTAGGAAGGAACCTTTATGAGTGACCCCGCACGACAGTCGACCCAGGACACCGCGCCGGGCTTCCCAGGAAGTGCCGATAATCGGCAGTTCCCGGACCCAGGACGAACGATCGCCGCCGGGGAGGGGTCCAGTACACCCCCCAGCGTCCCGAGCGATTTTCGACCCGAAACTCGGCAAGAATCACACACGAGCACAAAACGTACGAAACCACAACGGCGCAGGCGCGACGCTATCCGGCAACACTGCCTGGAGTGTATGGGCGGATCACGCACCGGCGTGCGTGAGTGCTCGTCCACCGGCTGCCCGCTCTTCCCCTACCGGATCACGGGTTGAGGAAGGAGGTCACCGCATGCGTGTCGAGCTGAACGTGGACCTGAGGCCGGCGCGGCCAGTAGCGGCTGAGAAGCCCGTCGTTGACCCCGAGATCCGGGCCGAGGCCCTCCGCCGCGACCGGGAGGAGCGCTGGTTGCAGAGGATCGCCCTGGCGCGGGTCATCGACGCCGGGATCGCCAGCGGCACGTTCGCCGACCTGGCCTCCGTCGCTCGGCGGTGCGGGGTGTCGAGGGCGAGGGTGAGCCGAGTCGTTACCCAGTGATGATGCGGTGTCTCAGTCACCTCGGTTTCTCGCCGAAGTAGTCGTCGCGACCGTATCCGAACACCGTCCCCGGCTTCCACTTCAACCGCATATCCAGTTCAAGCGACTTCAAGAGGAAGAGAACTCCATGCCCTCCCACAAGGAATAAACCGTGGTTGTTCGCGTCCATGTATCGATGCACCTTCGCTGCGGACATTCGCCTTAGCAATCGCCGATACAGGTCCAACGCGAGCCACTCTCTCATTTCGTATTGTAGCTGAAACTCGTAAGCGTGGATCAATTCGTGCAGCAATGTTCCTCGGCGGTCTTCGTCATTGAGGCTGGATGCAATGTAGATGGCTCTAGACGTATAATCGCACAGGCCGAGGCAGTCCTTGCTCTGTTCTATGGTATCTACGATCCGAAAGATCCACTCTACAATGGAAACATCTGGAGGATCTCCTTCAGTAGTAAGCCACTTCCCCTCCATCTGCACCTCATATCGTAACAACCTCCGGCGTACTGACGGAGCGATTAGTCGCAGGTCGGCAAAATACCTCTCCTCTAAGCGGCAGGCCGTTTCCAGCAACTTATATTCTGCTACCGTGCATTGGCTTCGCCAGTTAAAATAGTTTTGCAAATGTTGCTCACGGGTTTCTTCGCCGCTCATCTCAGCCTCGATTGTAATCGGTTCAGTCACGCCGTCGCCCACCCCTCCGATAACACCTCGTCTTGTTCCAGCACAGTCAGCGTCGCCTCTCCGGGCCATGAGATGCGCGCTCCCCCGGCACCGATCTCATTTGCAGCCTCGAAGCGGATCTAGCGACCCGCTCAGAAGGGGAGTTTTGGCGTCTCGCCGCGTTTCGTCTTGGGCTTTGGCGCCTTCTTGAAGGTCCGGTCCACCTGACGGGACGGTGGGTAGTCAATGCCCTTCCCTTCGAGCAAGTCGGCGATTGTCAGTAGCTGAAGTCGAGGATGATCCCGGTTCCACGTTTCAGAATGGTAGAACCCAGCCGACGCCGCCTCCTTGCGCATCAGAGCTGTGAACTCCCGCATCGAGATGAGGACGCCGATTTCGGCCTTTTCGCGCTCGACAACGCCACGAAGATCTCGTAAGTGTGCAGCCGTGACGTGACCCGACTTGACCGATAGGATAATCTGCTTGGTCCGCGTGTCACGCGGGTCGTCGTGGAAGTAGAGTCTTCCATCGACACCCTTATCGGCTCCCTTCTTCTGCTCGACTGGCCGAGCGTTCACGAGTCCAAGAGCCCACCATTGAAACTGATAGGGGTCCTGCTCAGCCAGGACCAGTGCGTCGGGCACAGATACGGGCTCACCCACGACGCGGTAGGTCTTCTCCACATCGGTGCCGAAGGAATCCCGCAGGCGATGTCGGATGAGGGTAATTGCAAGATGTGTTATATCGACGCCGATCCAGCACCTTCCCAACGCCTGCGCTGCAGCTATCGTCGTACCGCAGCCGCAGAACGGATCCAGTACAGTTTCGTTCGGTGCACTACTGGCCTCGAGAATACGCTCAAGGAGAGATACCGGCTTCTGCGTGGGGTATCCAAGCCGCTCTTTCGCCGTTTGGTTGAGGCGGTCGATGTCGGTCCAGACGTCGCCCACAACGGTCTGGCGGGTCGCATGAGAAAATGGTTCGGCCGCCCGTCGGCGTGGGAACCCTCCGCCCTTGGGCCAGTGAATCAGCCCACGGTCGTCCCATTCGTCCATCACTCGCGACGTATTTGCCCAATGGCGACCCATTGCAGATGGATCGTGGCCGCGCCATGGCTTCCCGCTATCCCCGTCCCGTGTCATACCCGGTGCGGTCAGCTCGTAGGTTTGGTATTTGAGTCCGTCTGGCCCTGTTATCAAGGTGTGCGGCATTCGACCGGGCTCCGCCGAAACCCGCACACTGTGATACGTATAACTGTCGCTTTTCGAGTAGAAAAGAATGACATCGTGGAGGCGCGGGAACTGGCCAGCCGTACTACGAGCGTTGGTGCGAACCCAGATTAATTCGTTGCGGAAGTTCTGGGGGCCGAAGATCGCGTCCATCAACAATTTCAAGTAGTGACTCGCTGTCGGGTCGCAGTGCAGATAGATCGAACCCGTGGATTTCAAGATTCGGCGCAGCTCTGAGAGTCGCGGCGCCATCATGGCGAGATACGCCATCATGTCGCTCTCGCCAAGGAACACCCTGAATGCCCGGAGAACGTCAGAGACCCGACCGCCGGACTCGACCGTCTCCTCGTAGGCACGCGCGGACTCTTGATCCCATCGCCAAGAGTCTTCAAACGCCTTGATCTGCGCAGCAGCGCGGCTTCCGTTCTGCTCGGCAAAGAGGACGTTGTAGTTCTGGTTCGAGTTGAAGGGCGGATCGAGGTAGACCAACTCGACGGACTCATCTTTGACATGCCGTCGGAGGACATCGAGGTTGTCTCCGTAGTAGAGAATATTGCTGGGCTTGCACTCGTTTTCCGACACGCATCGCTCCAGTCGACCGTCGTTATACGGGCAACACCGTCCTCGATTCAGTATGCCACGTCAGGCAAAGGACGGGGAGCGGAAACTGCACCCACCCCATGCCAGAGCTTTGTCTCAAATCCGAGGTCGGCGGTCGTGTCGTTGTTCTTCGGTCGGCGTTTGGCCATGCAGATTCCCCCACTACTGGACGTGGAATACCAGTGATGAGCACGATCGAGACGGCGCCAACGCGTCGCGGCGGTCGTACCGGCATCTGCTCGACTGGAACGGGAAGCGGCGCCCCCCTTCCCCCAGGAGCTGCGCAGACCTAGGAATCCTAGCACCGCGGCCCGGAGCAGCGAAACAGGAATTCGAAAACGGAGGGTGCCAACCGCGTCGGCAAACCTGGGTAGACAGGAAAGCCCGGCAGCAGCGAACCGCCGGGCTGAAGCCGAGTCGCAGCACCTGGAGGGCTCTGAAAGAGGTCAAATAGGGACACGCCCAGTCCTCGCCTACTAGACCCGGTAGACGCCCCTCCCCGCCCGCCTGACCGCCTTGGAGGTCGACAGCGTCCGACGCAGGACGTTCGCGAAGTTCGCCGACTTGGTCTTGACGAGCTTCTGCTTCTTGATCGTCGCCAGGAGGTCCTGGAAGACCACGGGCTCGCCGGCCTTCTTGAGGAGGTCGACGACGACGGACTCGATGGTGGCGCGGCCCTTGGCGGGGGCGGTTTTCTTCGAAGCCTTGGCGGCGACCTTGCGACCGGCCTTCTTGGCGCCGCGCTTCGCCGCGGCCGTCTTGGCGACTCGCCTCGCGACCGTCCTCTTGCGTCCCCCGGTCTTCCCCCTACTGGACTTCACGCCAGCCAGCAGCGACGCGAGTTCCTTCTCGACAGCATTCAGGTTCTTCACCAGCTCATCGCGCTGCGCTTCGAGCTCGTCGATACGAGTCTTGGCCTCCAGCATGGCCTTCAGTTCGGCGACAGTGAAGTTGGCGGGGTTCACGCGGGGGCGTCTGGGCATTTCGGACTCCTTGGGATGGGTAACATGACTACGTTACCGATAGAGGATAGTCTGTCATGTAACGAATGGCAATGTTCGCGAAGAGGCAAGCAACCCTGAGCCCGCTAGCATCGCGGCCAGCGGGCTCGGGATCGCCGAACCACTCTTTCTATCGGACCAACGTTATCCGCCCGTGTGCGATTTGGCCCGTCGCCTCGAGCCGAGAAAAATACACGCCGCTCGGGAGCTCGCGGCCATTGCTGTCGCGGCCGTCCCACTGGACTTCGTGGCGACCGGCGATCACCGAGTCGTCCACAAGCGTCCGCACCAATCGACCGCGCAGGTCGAACACTTGTAGCCCTACTGAAGTCGCAGTTGGGACTTCATAGACGATTGTCGTGCTCGGATTGAATGGATTCGGTACGCAGCGTACCGTCATATCCAACGCATGGGAAATTGTGTCGTCGCCATAATCCAGCGTAACTCCGATAGGCGACAATTGGCAAATCCATCTAGCGATATGGCGTGCAAATACATTTCCCGCTGCTTCAAAATCTCCCCCACCATATAGCCCATGATTACTCGCCGTAAGCGTATATATCTCTCCGCTAACGTCGGCACCAAGCGCATTCCAATGTACTCCGTCCCAATACGCCGCTCCGCGAATTGACGGGTCAATTCCGTGATCAAAGTCTCCACCAGCCACAATCTGTCCATCCCAAATCGCCAGCGCAGATACACGATGCACTAGTTCCGTTCCTAGAGCGCTCCACGAATATCCGTCCCATTTCGCAACATTCTCGCCTTGACTCAGATCAAACGTACCCCCGGCAATTAAATCGTTTCCTGATACCACAAGCGCGTATACACCTCCATCTACAGCGTGTCCCAATCCATTCGCCAGCGCCTCCCATTGTAAGCCGTTCCAACTCGCGATATAATTGTAATGCGGGCCCCCACCGCCCCCTTGCTTCCAAAAGTCGCCTCCCGCTATCATATTTCCGTCGTACGACGCCAATGCGAACACGCTACTATTTAGTCCATGGTCTAGCGCCATCCAATTGACACCGTCCCATCGAGCGATATTTGAAACTTCCAGATCCCCTGCGATATCAAATTCCCCGCCCGCATACAATAACTGTCCCTGCGCTACTATCGCGTACACAGTCCCATTAGTCCCCTCACCAATATCTCTCCAAATGTTCCCATCCCAAATTGCGATATGATTAACAACGCTCTCACCACTGACAGTAAAATCCCCCCCACAGACGACGTTTCCATTGTATACCGCCAGGCACCTTACTGCTCCATTTACTCCATTTCCCATAGCAGTCCAGTTCTCGCCGTCCCACAACGCAATGTTATGGGATACAATTCCATCTACTTGGCTAAACGCACCGCCGACGATAACGTTTCTGTACGTCTTCAGACCAGTGGGACAAACAAGCCCGATTTGCTAACGGACACTCTGCCTTGCTAACGACGGGATGATGCTCGCCTCCCTCTGCCGATCCTTGCCCTGATTATACCACTTCCGCCGCCT
>Ga0209202_1000207_pt1 | contig 61686 bp, 65 predicted proteins | sample AD_UKC032_MetaG_FD_184416 | JGI IMG/M metagenome (GOLD analysis project Ga0209202, IMG submission 184416) | Active sludge microbial communities of municipal wastewater-treating anaerobic digesters from USA - AD_UKC032_MetaG (SPAdes) (version 2) | ecosystem: Engineered > Bioreactor > Anaerobic >... | reverse complement strand
TAGCATTAAATCTCCCTCCCCCTGCCCCCTCCCCAAGGGAGGGGAAGAAGAGTTGATAAGGGTTTTGCCGGCGTAGCCGGCAAAACCCTTATCAAAAAATAATACTCTTTTGATTGCAACTTGGTATTAGCTCTTATTAAATTTTGCCGAACGAGCGAAGCGAGTGAGGCAAACAAACAACAAAAGCCCCTTCCCTTTGAAGGGAAGGGGTTGGGGTTGGGTAGATAAAAACCTGAAAACTTTTTGTTACCTGCTAATTAAGGATTTACAAAAACCATCTTTTTTATTTAACGGTTTTTTAAATTGATTGGTATAGAGGCGCCTTAATATATTTCAATGATTTTTAAATCTTCAACGCCGGAATTTAATATTGAAGCTTGTAATCCCCCGTCGATATCAATATTTTGTCCGACTGTTAAAACCTTTTCTTCTTTTCCCAGTTTAATTAAAGCTGTTCCTTCAGTAATATAATAATGTTTTGAATTTTTATCAGCGGAATCAAGCTTTAATACTCCATCTTTTTTTATAATTATGTTGTTTACGCAGGTTTTATTGTTTTTTAGGATATTTTTACAACTTCCCCATTCATATATAAGGGTTTTATGGTTATTATACAATTCACTGCCGCTTTTTTTAAGATATTCAAAAGTTTCCTTAACTTTCTGACAATCTTTTCTGTCGCAGACAAGAACAGCGTCATCAGTTTCCACAACTATTGCGTTTTCAATTCCAATCGTTGATACAAACCTTGAAGAGCTGTAAATCAGGGAATTTTTAGTGTCAATCTCGTGAATATCGCCTTTAATTACGTTATTATCCTTAGTTTTTTCTGAAATTTCATAAATAGCTTCCCATGAACCAAGATCATTCCAATCAAATTCAGCGGGGATAAGAACAATTTTATCTGATTTTTCCATAATTGCGTAATCAATTGAAATAGAAGATAATTGTTCATATTTTTCCCTGAGCGAATTTTTGTTTTTAAAATCAATTTCTCTAATTGTATTAATTATTTCCGGTTCTTTTGTTTCAAATTCCGCAAGAATAGTTGAAAGAGCAAACATAAAAATTCCGCTGTTCCAGAAATAATCGCCGGATTTTACATATTCCAGAGCTGTTGCATAATCGGGTTTTTCTTTAAAACAATCGGTTTTAAGTCCGGTTTTGTTGATTTTTTGATCGGAAAAAGTTTTAATATAGCCATATCCGGTTTCCGGAGCAGACGGTTTAATGCCAAAAGTAATTATATATCCTTGTTTTGCAATTTCAGCTCCTTGCAAAACAGCTTCTATAAACTTATTTTCATCTTTTATAAGATGATCAGAAGGCGCAACAATTATAATGGGGTCATTTGCGTCAGAATAAGCTTGTTGAATATAATGAACGCCTAATGCAAGAGCAGGAGCGGTATTTTTTGCAAGGGGTTCCCCTAAAATTTTGTGTTCTTTCTCCTGGATTTGATATTTTATACCTGGAGCATGTTTCTCATTTGTTATTGTTATAATATTTTCTGCGTTTGTAAACTTTTTCAGCCTTTCATAAGTAAGCTGAAGAAGACTTTTTTCTTGAGAGAAGCTTAAAAACTGTTTTGGATAAAGTTCTCTACTAAGGGGCCAAAGCCTGCTTCCGCTGCCTCCGGCAAGTATTATGGAAAATATTTTATTTTGATTATTCATAAGGGCACCTCTAAAAACTCAATTTTTTGAAATTTTCATGAAATTTGGTTGGGGTTTGGTGTAGGGGCTTCGCCCCTACCCACAAATTTCTCCCCCCTTTGAAGGGGGGCAGGGGGGTAGATATAAACAATAAAATTCTTTTGTTTTTAGAGGCGCCCATAATTAAGTTTAAATTTTAAATAATATTTTGATAATATATCATAATTTATACAAAAAAATAAGTTACTGACGCCTCATTCTGATAGAACAAATGTTAAGAAATATAAAATATTTTTGAAATATATATCAAATATGGCAATTTTATACAGAAAATCGTTTTTTATATATTAAATACACAACAAATACTATTACAGGATAACCAAAATGAAAGAGTTTAAATTAGAGTTACAGAGAGTTTTATTAGGAGGAAAAAATGGCTAGAGTATTAATTTCAATGCCCGAAGAATTTTTAAACAAAATTGATAACGTGGCAGACAATGAACAAAGATCAAGAAGCGAATTAATTAGAGAAGCATTACGAGTTTATATTCATAGACATAAAGTCAGAGAAAATAATTTAGCGGGACAAAATGCTTCCGTACTTGAATCATTATTAGATTAACCCCAATTTTTTATATTTTACTTATTATCCCGTAAAAAAAAGGTGGTTTTTGTAAATCATTAATTAGCGGGTGTTTCGACAAAACCGAAACACCCGCTAATGTATTTTGATGCCAAGTTGCAGTCAATGTAGCAGTATACTTAAAAAGTTATTTTTATAGAAGTGGCGGGCGGCTTCGCCGCCCGCCACTTTAAAGATAGTATGGGCTGGGTTTTCGGCGAAGCCGAAAACCCAGCCCATTTATGATCACAATAACTATTGTTTTTAGAAATGCTCTTATGAATGTTGTTCTTTTTTTATAACATCCTGAATTTTACTGAGTAATTCATCGCCTTTTTTTTGAATGTCCTCAATAACTTCATTCGCTCTACATTGAATTTCTTTTACGGAATCCCCTGTATTTCTGTACATTTCCTTTGATTTTTCAGCAATTATTTCTCTTGTGTCTTCACCTGAAGAAGGAGCTAAAAGAAGTCCAACAATTCCTCCAACTGCGCTTCCCACTAAAAATCCCGTTAAAAATTTACCGATTGACATAATTAAATCTCCTTTTCTGTTTTCATTAATATAATTCCTTTAACCTGAAGGTTTATTTCTTAACTATTTATTTAAAAATACTTTAACTACAGAGAATAATCCTTCTTTTACGCAAGTTCCCGCGACTTTAAGTTTTTTATACGCCTTTGACGAAGATTCTGAAACAAAACGGCTTCCTTTTTCCAAGCCGCTGTTTAAAGAACTTATCTGGCTGTTTACATTTGAGGATATGCTGTTTATGTTGGCAAGGGTTCCCTGAAACTCCTTTATTGCCGGTTCAAGCTCGGCATGTGTCACTTTAATAAAGTCCTGCATGCTTTTAACAAGATTTGACGCGTCAAGTAAAAGTTTTATCAGGAAAATTCCTATTATTAAAATTAAAACAATAGAAACATAAATCAGTACCTGTAAGGATTCTGCCACATTTTGCGTTAAAATTTCCAATTTTTCCTCCTAGTATCCTACGTCTAATTCTTCTTTGCGTTTTGCAGACGCCATTCTGCCGGCTTTAAGCGCTTCATTGATTTTGCCTAGCTGACCTTCCAAAGTATATTTTAATTTGTCCATAATCTTTATAAAAGATTTTTTAGCTGTTTCTGTTTCTGAAGGAACTTCCCTGCAAATATTTGAAGCAATATTTTTCAGGTCTTTACGCATTTCTTCGCCGGATTTTGGAGAAAACACAATACCTGCAATAACTCCGCTCAAAACACCCAATAGCGTTCCTACCGTAAAAATTAAATAATCATCTGAATTTTTAGACATCTTTTTCCCTCCGGTTAATTATTATTGCTACATTAGAGATTATTTTTAAATTTGATTTGCGCGCTAAATTACTATTATTAAAACATAAATTTATTTTAAAAATATTTTTACAATTGTTGCTTTTAGTCTTTCTCTCATATTCCATAATTTAAAAACTGTGGAAGCTAAAGTCATTTTTTGTTTAAAAGGATTTTTGGCGAATCGTGTTAAAAGCATATCAGTTAAGATTTTCCCAAATAAAAATCCCATTTCCTGTTGACTTAAAGCTAATTTTTCTGTTTTTTTGCTTAAATAGTCATTAAAATATCTTAAATCTTCCTTTATATCTCTAATTGTTGCCGGCAAATAAATATGCAATTCATTTACTTCTTTCTGCATAGAATTTACATATATATTTACTCTAATTATCAGATATAAAAATATACAGAATAAAAAAAGTTCAATAATTGCAAAAATTACATAATTTTGTATCATAGTCTAACTCTCATGCCCTAAAAAACATATTTTGCATAGTATAATAGATAATGTAATTTAAAGTACAAATTTCTTTAACTATTATACTATTTTTTTTAAAAAAATAACCTTAAAAGATTAATTTATATTATATAAAATTTTTTAAATTAATGGAATTAATTTTTTTATATTGTGATCTGTAAAAGTTTTTTGGAGTTTATACCAATCCAAATAAGTTTTCATTAATTGATTAAAAAGTTAATATCTACAGCCCGCGCCGCCCTGCGGGCGGCGCGGGCTGAGTAAGAGTATAGCGGGTGTTTTGGCTTTGCCAAAACACCCGCTAATTAAGGATTTACAAAAACCATCTTTTTCATTTAATGCTTGGTATAATGTTGCGCTTTTTCAAAAAATTGAATTTTTAGAAGCAGGCATGCCTGATCTTTCAACAACAATATCCTGAAGTATGGAAGACGCGTCTTTTACTATTCCGGCGCAATTCTGTCTTGCTTCAACAGGATTATCTTTAAATTTTGCTCTTAATACCCTGCAACAGGTTGCATTTCTTTTTTCTTTAAATCTTTTATTAAATTCAGCGGCAATTTTCTTTATTTCATGCGGGTCGTTCTGAAAGTCTTTTCTTCCGAAAACAACGCCTAAAGTTAACTGGGCTCCGGCAACAGCGCCGCAAAGACATTCATGTGAACCCATTGCTCCTGAAAATGATGATGAAATTCTATTAAGAAATTCCACATCAACGCTTTTATCGATTATGCCGCGCTCATACGCCGCCTGCACTACAGATTCGGAACATGAATGTCCTTTCATAAATAACTCTGACGCTTTTTCGGAAAAATCTTTCATTTTAAAATCCTCTTTTAATTTATAATAATTTCTACAATTCTCTCTTTACAACAGGCGCTATGCCTTTTAGTTCGTCATAAAGCTCCTTAAACTGATTTAAATAAAGTGATTGAGCTCCATCACACAAAGCTGTGTCGGGAGAATTATGTATTTCTATTGTTATTCCATCAGCGCCTGCGGCTATTGCCGCTCTTGACATAGGCGCAACTTTATCTCTTAAGCCTGTTGCATGACTTGGGTCTACAATAATCGGCAAATGGCTTAATTTTTTAATCACAGGAATAGCGGAAATGTCCAGGGTATTTCTTGTTGCGGTTTCAAAAGTTCTTATTCCTCTTTCGCACAGTATAATATTTCTGTTTCCTCCTGCCATAATATATTCTGCGGACATTAACAGCTCTTCTATAGTCGCAGAAAGCCCTCTTTTTAATAAAACAGGCTTGTCAATATAGCCTAATTGCTTTAACAGATTAAAATTCTGCATGTTTCTAGCTCCTACCTGCAAAATATCAACATATTTCATGCAAAGGTCTATCTGGGAACTTTCCATAACTTCTGAAACAATTGTCATATTATACTTATCAGCAACTTGTTTTAAATATTTAAGCCCTTCTTCTCCAAGACCCTGAAAGCTATACGGAGAAGTGCGAGGTTTAAAGGCTCCGCCTCTAAGCATTTTTACGCCGCAATTGTTTAAATATTCAGCTATAATTTCAAGCTGTTCAAGAGATTCCACAGCGCATGGACCTGCTATAACGGCGATTTTATCTCCGCCGATTACGCTGTCTTTTACTTTAATAACAGTATTTTCCGGCTGAAAAGTTCTGCTTGCCAGTTTATAACTTGAAGAAATTTTTATTACCTCCTGAACTCCTTGCATTAATTCAAATTCTCTGCGGTCGTCGATGGTTTTACCTCCGACAGCTCCGATTACAGTATTTATTTCTCCTCTTGAAATATGAGCCATGAACCCTTTTGTTTTAAGAAGTTCTTCAATATTTTTAATATATTCTTCAGGCGAATTTGGTTTCATTACAATTAGCATGTTGTTTTCTCCTATAAACTGTAATATCAATATACGACTTAAAAAAAATACTAACAAGATTTCTTATGAAAAACTTTATATTTATAAGGACGCCTATAAAAACAAAAGTTGCCATAATGCATACTATAAACTTGGGTTGCGAATTAAGCCGAGCCGCCTATGTTTTAGAAGGCGTAGCGGCTGGCGAAGCCAGCCGCTACGCCAAATACAAAATTATTTATTTCGTAACTCAGGTCTATAAAGATTATTTTATCAAAAAACTATAATTGCATTAAAAACATAAAGTTTATATAATTTAAAAAACAAATTTATTAACGAAAAGAAAATATAAAGGGGTTAAGAATATGAAAAAAATTTTGATGCTCATTTGCTTTATCAGCATTTTTAATTGCAGTGTTTCTCCAATATTTGCAAAAAACAAAGAGTCGGCTTTTGACAGAATAACACCTAAAACAGTTGCGGGTGGAGCTTTATCACTTTTAATCTGGCCTGGAATAGGTCAGGCTATAAACGATGAAAAAGGAGAAAAAGTTTTAACTCATGCGGTAATTGGTCTTCTTCCTCCTTTCAGATTCTGGTCATGTTATGATGCTCTTGTTGATAGAAATGGCGGTTATTGGCAGGGAAGAATTTAGAAACGGGCGTTTTATTAAGGAAAAAACAAATAATTTTTTATTCTTTCCGTATTTTTTTTATTTATTGGTATATATACAATTAATAATCCCGCTGTTATTATGATAAGTGGGTAATAAAAAATTATTTTTTAGAGGCGTCCTTTGCCAAGAAAGGTTAAATTAATGGAAAATTTTATAAGACCTTCTTTTTTTCTGGGAGCAATATTAGGCTTAATTTTTGGAATTCTGCTTTTAATGCCCTTTATTGCGCCTCTGGTATTTTTTCTGGTCTTTCTTGTTGCGGGAGTTATAGTTATTATTATAATGAAAAAAACCAATTCAATAGGAATTATATCTCTTCAAGACGGCTGTTTAATAGGCGCATTAGCAGGTTTTAGCTCTCTTCTATCAGCTTCTGCCGTTTTTATTCCTGTTTCTTTCTTAATTAACAAGATTTTTAATGTGTATTCCGGCGGGTTTAATTTCAGCAAATCGCTTTCCATTACAGGCTATGACATAATGGCTGTTTCGATGCTTGTGGTGTTTACTGCTGTATTAAGCGCAATTATTAATGCTTTTACGGGAATGGTTACCGCTTTTGTATACGAAAAAGCGGAAAATAAAGGAATTAAGTTTGAAGATCATCTCTATGCTGAACAAATAGATCAAAGCGTTGAATAATTTAGCGTTATAGTAATCTTATGAAAAAGACGGTTTTTGTAAATTTTTTATTTGGTGGCATTTCGGCGAAGCCGAAATGCCACCAATAACTTTACCCAGCCCGCGCCGCCCGCAGGGTGGCGCGGGCTGTAGATATCAGCTTTTTAGCAAATTAACGAAAACTTATTTGAATTGGTATATCGTAAAACTTTTGAAATAAATGCTTTACTATGTAACCTTTTTTCTTTATCGTATTTAGTAAGGAAATGGTTAAATATTAATAAAAATAAATTATAAAAAACTCAGAATTTACTACTGAATAAATTTTATCGGGGATGTTTATTGTGGGCAAATGTAAAAAAAGAACTTTATCAAGAACTAAAGACAGCTCTTTCAGATTGCAATTTACAAGGCAGGAAGCTGTAAGAACAGTTATAAAAGAAATAGGCAATAATCCAACCAGCATTTACGCAAAAGAAATCATTTCTCTTTTCGGCATAACTGCTGAAGAGCTCTCAGAATCCGGCATGACGTATGAAATTTTGCGCTCTTTGGATTCAGTGCTTTCGTGGCGAATTTCCTGAATAAAGAGATAAATAATGGGCTCCTCTAAAAACAAAAGAATTTTAATATTTATATCTACCCCCCTGCCCCCCTTCAAAGGGGGGAGAAGTTTGTGGGTAGGGGCTTCGCCCCTACACCAAACCCCAATCAAATTTTATGAAAATTTCAAAAAATTGAGTTTTTAGAGGTGCCTTAATATTGAAAGCCGCTGTTTATACGGGAAAAAATAAACTTGAAATAAAAACAATCGCTGACCCTGAATTGAAAAAAAACGGAGCAGTTATCAAAATTACCGGCTGCGGACTATGCGGTTCTGACATTGTTAAGTTAAAACAGGGAAATTTATTGGAAGGCAATGTTTTAGGACATGAAATAACCGGTTATATTTATAAAATAGCGGAAAATAACAGGTTTAAAGTCGGAGATAGAGTAGTTGCAGGACATCATGTCCCATGTTTTAATTGCGTTTTTTGTAAAAATGAAAATTACTCTATGTGCAGGCAGTTTAAGGAAACAAACATTTTTCCGGGCGGTTTTTCTGAATATATTTATGTTTCAGAAAAACATCTTTCAAATACAGTATTTAAAATCCCGCAAAACCTTTCAGACGTTGACGCTTCTTTTACAGAACCTGTGGCATGCTGCTTAAGAGCCGTAAAAAGAGCCGATGTAAAGCCTGACGACGTGGTTCTCGTCGTAGGGCTGGGCTCAATAGGCATTATAATGGGGCAGTTATTAAAACATTTTAAAGCAAAAGCAATAGGTTGTGATCTTTTGGAGAACAGAATTAAAATTGCCCAAGAGCTGGGCTTTAATGCGGTTTATAAATATACAAACGACCAGGAACTATCAGACTTTATAAAATCAGATTTTCAAAAAGAAGGCGCGGATAAAATATTTTTAGCTTCAGGAAATGCAAAAAGCCTTTCATTAGCTTTTTCAGCGATCAGAGACGGCGGAAAAATAATTGTTTTTGCGAGCATTCCGACAGATGAGGCGGGATTTTCCAATAATGAAATTTATTATAGGGAATTAAATATTCTTGGAAGTTATTCACCTTCACCTGAAGATTTAAAAAAATCTTTAGATTTACTTGAAAAAAATATAATTAAAGTTGATAAACTTGTTTCTTTTTATGATTTAAAAGATATAAATTCAGCGATAGAAGACACTGTTTTAAATAAAATAATCAAAGCTTTTATCAAAATATAGGGTTCTGAGAAAATAATGGTTAATTTGCTAAAAAGCTGATATTTATAGCCCGAGCCGCCCTGCGGGCGGCTCGGGCTGAGTAAGTGTAGAGCAGGTGTTTTGCCTTCGGCAAAACACCTGCTAATTAACTTGAATTGCTAAATAAATAATTTTATATTTGGCGTAGCGGCTGGCAAAGCCAGCCGCTACGCCTTCTTAAGGCATGCGGCTCGCAGGCTTTGCCTGCGAGCCGCATAAAAAATTAAAATAAAATTTCAATCTATTTCAGCGTTTCGACTAATTAGCAATTCGAGTTAATTAAGGATTTACAAAAACCATCTTTTTTATTTACCAATTTTTTTTAAAATCACTCTAAATTTAAAAAACTTGAAAAGCTCCATGATTACAAGCAATGATGAAGAACAAATTAATAAATAAACCCATTCCTTAATTCCAATTGCTTCTACTTTTAATATATTCTGCATTACAGGAATATTCATGGATACAACATGCAACGCCTGAGCAATTAACACGCCTGTAATCAATATAACGTTATTTTTAAAAGGAATTTTAAAAGCTGACGTATATTCAGACCGGCAATTAAAAACATGAATGTTCTCAAATAAAACCATAAGCAGTAAAACATTATTTCTTGCGGAAAACTCTGAAATGCCGTTAGAAATTAAACTTAACCATAAAACAAAAGCGATTAATCCGACGCTAAAACCGGAAATAAAGGTTTCTTGAACCATAAGCTTGTTGAAAATACTTTCTTTAGGATTGCGAGGAGGTTTTTGCATAGTTTCTTTTTCGCCTTTTTCAAACGCAAGACCAACTCCCTGTATTCCGTTAGTAACAAGGTTTAGCCATAAAAGCTGAACAGCGCTGAGAGGCGCGGGAATATTAAAGATTACGCTCAACGCAAACAGGGTAATCTCTCCTACGCCTGTTGCCACAAGAAGATAAACGACTTTTCTTATATTATCATAAGCAAATCTTCCTTCTTCTACTCCTGCAACAACAGACGCAAAATTATCATCTAAAACAATCATGGAAGAAACATCTTTTGCAACATCTGTTCCTGAGCCCATTGCAACGCTTATATGCGCTTTTTTCATAGCGGGCGCATCATTAACCCCATCTCCGGTTACTGCAATATAATGCCCTGAATTTGTCAGAGCCTCTACTATAGAAAGTTTCTGCATAGGCGTAACCCTTGCAAAAACAGTTCCTTTATTAACAATCCGAGAAAATTCTTCAGATTTTTCATCTGTTTTTGATAAGAGATAGCCTTCTGTTACATCATTTCTGGAAGAAACAATACTAAGGGTTTTAGCGATTGTATACGCAGTTTCGGGATGATCTCCGGTAATCATAATCACTTTTATGCCTGCCTGCTTACAAGTGTCCACAGCGGCTTTTGCTTCAGGTCGCAAAGGATCAATCAAGCCAACCAGTCCTAAAAAAGTAAGTTTTTTTAAATCTTCTTCATAATATTCATGATTATGTTTTGGAGCAATTATGCCTTCGGCAAGAGCAATTACTCTGTATCCGGCTGAAGAAAGCGTATTAATTTGTTTTTCAATCCGTTTATGATTAATATGAACAACGGAACCTCTTGTTTTCATGTGGGAACAAAAATGAAAAATAACCTCAAAAGCTCCTTTTACAGCAACTTTAACACCGGATTCACATTTGTAAAAATTAGCGGAAAATTTCCGTTCTGATTCAAAAGGAATTTCTTTTAAGACTTCCAGGTTTTTATTGATTTCATCAGGCGCAAATCCATATTTATATCCAAGAGCAAGAAAAGCAATGTCAACGGCATCCCCGTGAAATTCCCATTTCCCTTTTCTTTTTTTCAAGCTCCCTTCATTGCAGATAACGGCGCATTTTACAAGTTCTTTAACCTCAGACAGAGAAGACTTGGTTCTACAGGATTTTATTTCTCCTTCGCCGTTATATCCTTCCCCCGCAACTTCAAAACCTGCTCCATTAGGCAGATATAATACCTTTACAGTCTGTTTGTTAACTGTAAGCGTTCCGGTTTTATCGCTTGCAATCAAGGTACAGCTTCCTAATGATTCTACCGCCGCAAGTTTTCTTATAATTACATTTCTTTTTGCCATTCTGGACATTCCAACAGAAAGAGCAACCGTAAGCGCCGCCGGCAATCCTTCAGGAATTGCCGAAACCGCCAGAGCTATGAACAGAAAAAAAACATCAAAAATGTATTTACCTCTTAAAAGCTCGGTTAAAGCAATTAAAGCGCATGCAAAAAGAACTATAAGGCTTATTTGATGTGAAAATTTTTCCATTCGTATTACTAAAGGAGCTTTTGCGGTTTTTACGAAGCCTATAGATTCGGCAATCTTCCCTATTTCTGTATTTAATCCGGTTTCGACAACAACTCCAAGACCTCTTCCCGAAGTAATCATTGAACCAGCGAAGAGCATATTCTCTCTATCGCTTAGAGGAATCTGTTTTTCTATTTTATCGGAAATTTTTATAATCTCGGTTGATTCACCGGTGAGTAGGGATTCATCAGCCCTAAGACCGTTTTGTTTTAAAATGCGTATATCAGCCGGGACTTTTCCTCCTGATTCCAGCTTTACAATATCGCCTGGCGCAAGGGAATTTGCGTTAAGAAGTTTTATATCCCCGTTTCTTTTGACATGCGCCAAAATTTTAAGCAAATTATGAAGAGCCTCAGAGCTTTTTTCAGCTTTCCATTCCTGATAAGCTCCAATCGCCGAGTTAAGCAAAATGGCTAAAAAGATAAATAAAGCGTCTTTTTTATCTCCAACGACGACAGAAGCGATTGTCGCCGCTATAAGGACATAAATCAGAGGATTTGCCAATTGATTTAAGATTATTTTAAAAACAGAAGGAGCTTGTTTTACAGGCAATGCATTTTTCCCGAATTTTTTAAGTCTTTCGTTGGCTTCCTGATCGCTCAAGCCTGTATAAGAAGAATTAAGTTTCGTTAAAACCTCATTCTCCGTCATTCTATACCATTCAATCAGGGTATTATTTTTTTCAAATTTATTTTTCATTTTTTTAACTCAAATTGGCGTTATAGACCGCATTGTAATTGAAAATTAATGAATCACCTCGCTAAAATATTGTCATGCTAAATCTGTTTTAACATCTGTCAGCAGAGCAGATTAATGTATTAAGCAGATGTATTTCTATGTTACAATTTGAGTTATTTAAATTTCAATTTTGAAAAAAAAGGTGAAAATTTTGAAAAAAAAAGTAAGTAAAATAGTTAAAGAACTTTCTGAATTAATAAAAATAAGATTTCCTGATTATAAAGGTTTATATGTATATGGCTCACAGGTAAAAGGTGATAGCCATAAAGACAGCGATATTGATATAGTTGCTTTATTTGACACTACATGTTGGCAAAAAACCTATGAGTTAAGCGAAATAATTTGTGATTTGATATACAAATATGATATCTATATAGACGTACATCCTTATACTATTCAGGATTTGGAGAAAAATCCGGTATATCATAATGAAGTTGTAAATAAAGGCATTTTTTATGGAAAATCATAACAAAACTCTTGCTCAAGTCGCCATAGAAAAGTCAGATAAAGCTATACGGGATGCAGATGTTAATATTGACGTAAGTTTACCTGTGGCGCAAAATAGGGCATATTATGCGGTTTTTTATATTGTTTTAGCCCTTTCTTACCTTGATAATTTTATTACTAAAAGCCACCACAAACTTATGGGACAGTTTAATAAAAAATATGTTTATCAAAACAGAATTTTTGATAAATCTTTAGTCCAGATTTATAATACGTTAATAATAAATAGGGAATCTTCGGATTATAATCTTACATATAAACAAAATAAAGAAGAAGTTTTATGGGGGATAGAATCTGCAAAAAAGTTCATAAATACTGTAAAACCGTATGTAATCAAACGAATTAACGAATTAGAAAAATAAATATGCAAAATCAGCTAATATCAAAAGAGATTATAGAAAATAAAATATATATAATCAAAGGGCATAAAGTTATGCTGGATAGCGATCTTGCATGGCTTTACGGCGTTGAAACCAAAAGAATCGGCGAAGCTGTTAAACGTAATATTGAACGGTTTCCTGAAAAATATATGTTTAAATTAACGACAGAAGAATGGGACTTTTTGAGGTCGCAAATTGCGACCTCAAAACAGGGTCAGGGAGGAAGGCGTTACACGCCAAGAGTTTTTACAGAGCATGGCGTATTAATGCTTGCCAATGTTTTAAACAGCTCAAAAGCAATTTCTGTAAGTATTCAAATAATAGATGCCTTTGTTAAGCTTAGACAGATTGCGATTGATTATAAAGACATGCCGCAAAGACTTTCAGAGATTGAAAAGCTACTTATGCTTTATATTGAAAAAAATGATGAACGGGTTAATGATATAATTCAGGTATTAAATAATTTGCTGGAAAGTCCTAAAAAACCAAAAGAAATCGGATTCAGGATAGATTAAAGGAAAAAGGAAAAGAAAATGTCTGAACAAATAAAAATAAACCTCCCTGACGGCTCAATAAAAGAACTACAAAAGGATTCAACCGCAGAAAACCTTGCAGGATCAATTAGCGAGGGACTAAAAAGAAACTCTATAGCCGCAGAAGTTAATGGAGAACTTAAAGACCTTTCTGTTAAATTGCATAATAACGATAAAGTAAGGATTTTAACCTCAAAAGATCCTGAATCACTCAATATATTAAGGCATAGTACAGCGCATGTTATGGCTCAGGCAACGCAGAGGCTTTTCCCCGGCGCAAAAATCGCCATAGGACCAACTATAGAAAGCGGCTTCTATTATGATTTTGATATTCCTGACCATTCCCTCAGCGTCGAAGACCTGCCTAAAATTGAAGAGGAAATGGAGAAAATTATACAGGAAAATCAGAAGTTTGAACGGCAGGAAGTTCGTAATGTTCAGGAATTACTTACTGATTTCAGAGAAAAAGGCGAGATTTACAAAATAGAATTGTTGATGGAATACGCTAATCAAAATCCGACGCTTTATGTCTGCAAAAAAGACGGTAAAGCTGTATGGAACGACTTTTGCAGAGGACCGCATCTTCCTGACACTAAATTTATAAAGGCGTTTAAACTTCTTAGCGTTGCAGGAGCCTATTGGCGTGGCGATGAGAAAAATAAAATGTTACAAAGAATCTATGCTACCGCTTTTTGGACAAAAGATGATTTAAAAAGCTATCTTAATTTTCTCGAAGAAGCGGAAAAAAGAGATCATAGAAAACTCTCGACACAGCTTGAGCTTTTCAGCGTAAAAGATGAAGTCGGACCCGGGCTTATTTTATGGCATCCTAATCTGGCAATAATTAGAGAAGAAATAGAAAATTACTGGCGCTCAGAGCATAGGAAGCGTGGATATGTTATAGTTAACACTCCGCATATGGCTAAAAAGCAACTATGGGACATTTCAGGGCATACAGAGTTCTATAACGAGAATATGTACTATATTGACGTCGAAGAAGAAAAGGATTATGTTTTAAAACCTATGAACTGCCCTTTTCACATGTTGATTTATAAAGCTAAAAGGCATAGTTACAGAAATCTTCCTATAAGAATGGCTGAATTAGGAACGGTTTACAGAAAAGAAAGATCGGGAGCCCTGCACGGAATGTCAAGAGTGCGTGGTTTTACGCAGGATGACGCGCATATTTTCTGTACTCCTGACCAGTTTATTGACGAAATTCACAGAATTATCGAGCTTGTTGACGATACATTGAAGCTTTTTGATCTTTCTTATGAAGTTGAGCTTTCGACCCGTCCTGATGAATTTGTAGGCGAATTGGAAAACTGGAACAAGGCGGAAGCCGGTTTAAAACAGGCTCTTGAAGAAAAAAACATTAAATATGAAATAAATGCAGGCGACGGGGCTTTCTATGGTCCAAAAATTGACTTTAAATTAAAGGATGCCATCGGAAGAACATGGCAGGGAGCTACTATACAGCTTGATTTTAATCTGCCGACAAGGTTTGATCTTAAATATACCGACAAAGACGGAAGCTTGCAAACCCCTGTTATGCTTCATAGAGTAATTTTTGGCTCGATGGAAAGATTTGCCGGCGCGTTGGTTGAGCATTATGCCGGAGCATTCCCTGTTTGGCTAGCGCCTGTACAGGCGGTAATTATTCCAATCTCCGATAAACATCTGGATTACGCTGATTCTGTCTATAAAAAAATGAAGGATGCGGGAATAAGAGTTGAACTTGATGATAGAAGCGAAAGCATGAATTATAAAATCAGGGAAGCCCAGAATAAAAAAATCCCTTACATGCTTGTAATCGGCGACAAAGAGATTGAAGCCGGTTGCATTGCCCTCAGAGCAAGAGGAAAAGGCGATACAGGCATGGTTAATTCAGAGGAATTTATTAAAAATATAAAAATAGAAATCGAAAATAAAAAATAAATATGAAGTTTTTCAAAAAATAGTTTATAATTATATAAAATGAAAGGATAATAAGCATGAGCGCTGAATTTATAGCAATAATAATAGGATTTATAACCTTATTAATTTCAATTCTTGGAGTTTTTATTCAATTAAACTCCAGAATGGATAACCTTAATAATAAACAGGATGAAAATTTTAAACTGCTTGTTGCTCGTATAGATAAAGTGCAGTCTGACTTAACTGCCCGCCTGGATAAAGTCCAGACTGAATTATCTATTCGTATAGATGCTGTAAATAGCAGACTTGACAATCTTTATCATGAACTTTTCAAAAAAGCAGCTTAAAAAACAGCTTTTAAATTATGGAAAATAAACTCTTAAAAAATGAAGTTATCATTGCGTTTCTGGGCTTTTTTATTTTTTGGTTTGTTATACTTGTTTTTAGCGGGGTTATCGATTCAGGGTATCAATTAATCGACGATTATTGCAATTTTTATCTGAAAGATAGTCTTGATAACATTAAAAACCTGCCTGATTTTTTTAATAAAATACCCGGATATTTAAATATCTGGAAAAACAGGTTTGTGCCTCTGTCAAGCGCTCATAAGGTCTTTGAGGTATTTCTTTTTGGCGCAAACAGGACTTATACGGCTCAATACGTTGGTATTTTGGCTGTTTTTACAAGTTTGTTTCTCTATCTTTTTGCAAGAAAAATCAGGTTTAATATTTTTGAATCTGTTGTTTTTGTTCTGCTTACGCTGTTAGGACGTCAGATTACCGTGTGGTTTGAACTGAGCAGGTCTGAAAATACAGGCGTTTTTGTTTTGTCCATAACGCTTTTTCTTATGGCGTTATCAATTTTTTCCAATAAAAATAATAAAATATATACTGTCTTGTTTTGTTTCTCTGCGATGCTGTTGACTTTTGCCAAAGAAAGTTTTATTATCCTTATTCCTGCAATATTATTCTGGAAAATATGGTTGTATAAAGATAAAAATAAAATTCCTTTTATTGACGCCTTTAAACAAAATTTTGGCGCAATATGTTTTTTAGCTTTTGTCATAATTATAGAACTTGCCTACATATACTTTAAACTTAGCGTTAACTACGGATATGCCGGAGTTTCAGAATTATCTTCAAACAAATTTTTATTATCTTTTTTGACCTTATCATTAAGTCAGATGTATTTTTCAGGCATTATTTTAATAATTTTTATGTTTTTATATGATTTCTTTCAAAAAACAGTTAAAAAATCAGATATCGAGTTTTCTAAATACGGTTTTTTACTTATGCTATTTTTGTTGATTGTTGTTCCGCAGATATATTTATACGCCAAAAGCGGCTTCTATAACAGGTTTCATTTGCCTATAAGCATTGCTTACGCATTGTTGGCGGCATATAGTTTTAAATTTATGAGAAGCGCCTTTTTTGTAAAACCTGTAAACTTTGTCTGTAAAGCTTTGGTTATTATATTATGCTTGTTTTGGTTTGTTAATTCCTATGCGCTTGCTGTCTTGCACGCAAATAGAGGCAATTCCGTTTCCAAATGCATTGAAATAGTTAAGGCTCATACAGACGAGGATTCAAAAGTTATTATTGTGTCTAGTCCAATAGGCTTTTATGAAGAAACAGATTCTCTGGAAACTTTTATACAAAGAGTTGCAAAACGGGAAAAAATTTTTATTCTTCCTTTAATATCAAATTTCAATTTTTATGAAGATAAACAACACAATATTAACCTGCTTGAAAGGTTTGCGGAGGCGCATGAAAAAAATATGATAAAAAAACTTGAAGATGTTAAAGACGCAAAAGTTATAATATCTTTTGAAGTTTTGAACGCATGGCTTGATGTAAATGTAAGTAGATATTTTGGCTCAAAAAAATATAAAATGGAATCTTTAAAAGGAATTAGGATTTATTATATTGAAAGAAACCGGTAAATAAAAAAGAGGATTTATAAAAAACATTTTTTTATTTCCTGATTTCTTTTTAAGATCACAATTATTTTTACAAAACAACGTGAATTGCTAATTAGCCGAAACCGTCATCCTGAGCGGAGCGAAGGATCGCAACCAATTGTCAAAAACAGGAGATTCTTCGGGCTAAAGCCCTCAGAATGACGATTAAAAAAAATAATTAGCAATTCGAGTAAAACAGCATAAAGTACATTAAAAATAAAATTGTTATATAATAATAAAGTAATAAATAAAATATATTGAAGCTCATTATTATATTGCTCTCAAAGTAAAAAGAAACTCATACATATAAACATACTTAATTTAGAGGAATTTATTAAAAATATAAAAAAAGAAATTGAAAAAATTTTTAAATAGATGTTAAAATTTAAAATGAAAATTTATAAAAATATACTTTAACAAATAGTTGAAAAAAATTTTTTTCAGGAATATATATATATTATCAGGAATGTGTGCCTGGTATAATCGAATAAAAAATAAAGAGTAAAGGAAAAGGAAAAAGAAATGAAAAGAAGTAAAATCGTTTTAGCGTTAGCCGCAATGTTCTTTGTAGCTTTTGCAACAACCGGATGTTTAAACAAAAAAGCTGAAGTAGCTCCTCAACCAGCTGAACAAGCTGTTGAAGAACAACAAGTTTCTGAAACAGAAGCAGCTCCGGCTGAAGAAGTAGCTCCGGCTGAAGAAGCGGCAGCTCCGGCAGAAGCTCCAGCAACAGAAGCAGCTCCAGCAGAAGCAGCAGCTCCAGCAGCTCAATAGTAATTAAAGAAAGTATTATTTTAAATTAATACATTTTTATAAGGCGGCTTTTTGCCGCCTTATTTTGTTTATAAGCCCAGCTGAGATTCAAGGGCTGCAATCTGGGTTTCCAGCGTTGCAATTTCCGTTTCAAGCGTTGTTCTTACCTCATCAAACGGTTTTTGATCGCTTTTTGGAATAACAGCTTTAAGCTGAATTTTCTTGTCAAGAAGCTCTACCTGTTTGTTTGCAAGCGTTGCTTCAAGTTTTTGAGTCGCTTCGTTCTCTTTAAGCTGGTTTATTTCCTGTTGCAAAAGCGCTTTTTCTACAGCGTCAACAGATTGATTGTATTCCTTTATCTTGGTTAAAATCTGCGCCCTTGTGTCGGACAAAGCGCTTACTCTCAGGGATAAATCCAATCTCTGAGCGGTCAACTGTTTTTCATCATAAAGAAATTCCAGCTCAATTCTGGCATTATCCTTCATAAATTCAGGTATAAAGAATTTTGTCAGCAGGCTTTCCTTGTCATCAATCTTTATCTGATTATAATGAAGTTCAAGGTTTCTTTCACTTGCGTTAAAATCATTCTCATATTTGATTTTTTCCTGCTCCAAAATAGCAAGCGCGTTCTTAATTGCTATAATTAACGCCGGATTGGTTTCATTTGCTTTTTCGTAATTTTTATTAATAAGAGCAAGGTTTATGGCTTCAAGGTTCAATTTATTCTGCGAGATCGCTTTTTCCAAAAGAAGTATGTCTTTTTCTGCATTTAATGTGGTAATTTCTTTGGTTTTTCTGACCTCGTCAAATTCTAAGAGGGTATTTGTATCAATAAAATCTTGAATTTCCTGAGCTTTTAACTCTTTATCGCTTATTAAAATTGCTTTTTTCTTTACATCAAGTTCCCCGTATATTATGTTTCTTTCAGCGTTAAAAACATCTATATTATGTCTTGCCTGCGCTTTTTCAGTATTTGTGGAAGTTATACTGTTTAAAATATTATATTGTTCATTGATTGCCATTTGTTTGCCGAGTTCGGCAAATCGTTTTTTTGCCAAATCGTATTCATCCCCTGAAATTTCAGCGTTTTGATCAATATCAAATTCCACAAACGTCGGCGTGAATTCCAGATATGTCAAATAATTATCATTATCTCCGTCAACGCCTAGCATTAAGAGTTCTTTTTCCTGTTCTGTCATTGTTTGTCCGGAAAAAATATTTGCCAATTCGTCAACATTAAGCGCGCCGTCAGCATTTAAATCGAGGTTGTCGAATTTATCTTTAAGTTGGCTTATTTGATCATAATTAGCCTGTTTTTTATAATAAGCGCTGTAAAAATTCATAATAATCTCCCGATATGTGGATACTATCTAACTCGAATTGCTAATTAATTTTTTTAATCGTCATTCTGAGGGCTTTGCAATTTCGTCATTCTGAGGGCTTTAGCCCGAAGAATCTTGTTGTATATAAGCCATGAGATGTTTCGCTTCGCTCAACATGACGTTTTTTACGCTCAGGATGACAGATTCGGCTATTTAGCAATGCGCGTTATCTAAACGACAAAACAATAACTTTTACCATAATATTTAAAATCGGCAAAAGCGGTTAATTACTTAATTTTTTAGGAGATTTATTTACAAATATTAATAAAATGATGATTTTTGTAAAGCCTTAATTTGCGGATGTTTTGTTGCGCAAGCGAGAGTTTTAACTCATTCATGCGCCAAAGACAAAACACCTGCAATACCCTTACACAGCCAGCGCCGCCCGTAGGGCGGCGCTGGCTGGAAATATCAACCCTTAATAAATTAACGAAAACTTATTTGGATTGGCATAATCTTCACATTATCTTTTTTTTGAGTCGATTTATTTAATTTGAACAACCGCAAGAACAGCCTGAACATTCTTTTGCTTTTGGAAAATCAACTTGCGTATGCGCAATATTATTTAATGAGTTAGTTAAAATGTTTAATGAAACAGCTGCTGCAATTTCAAGAATTTCTTCATCAGAAAAACCGGCAAGTCTTATTTTATTTAAAGTTGCGTCGTCAAGATCGCCGGTGTATTCAAAAACTTCAGCCGCAAATAATAAAGCCGCATCTGCTTTTTTATCGTTTGATTTTCCTTTTCTTGCAAGCATAATTTCTTCTTCAGAAAGACCTGCTCCTTTTGAAATCATTGAATGGGCGGCAAGACAATATTCGCAGCCATTTTTTTCCGCTATTAAAAGCCCAATTCGCTCCTGAATTTGAGGATCAAGCTTGCCCTGCGCCAAAGCGCCGCTAAAATCAAAATACGCCCGCAAAACCGCTGATGAATTAGACATCATTTTAAACACGTTTGGAATTTTGCCAAACTTTTTCTGCGCCTGATTTAACAACTCTTGTGATTGTTCGGACGCTTCATTTTGATTTAATAATTTTATACGATTTACCATTTTATTTTATTCTCCAAGTTTTTCTAATTTAACAATTTAATCTTATCTGAAAAACCGGCTAAGCCTTTTAAAATTAATTAATAATTAATAATTAACCTGACGCTAATTAGCCGAAACCGTCATCCTGAGCAGAGCGAAACCTCTTATGAAAAAAATGCGTCATGTTGAGCGAAGCGAAACATCTCATGGCTTATATACAACAAGATTCTTCGGGCTAAAGCCCTCAGAATGACGAAATTGCAAAGCCCTCAGATGACGATTATACCAATCCAAAGAAGTTTTGGCTAATTTGCTAAAATATAAACATGCAATCTCCATAGCTGTAAAAGCGATATTTGTTTTTTATTGCTTCAGCATAAGCATGAAATACATAATCCTTGCCCGCAAACGCTGAAACCAGCATTAAAAGCGTTGAACAAGGCAAATGAAAATTTGTTGTCAATTTATTGATTATTTTAAATTCATACCCTGGATATATAAACAAATTACTGTATCCTGATGAAGATAAAAGCTCACCGTTAGAATTAAAAGCTGTTTCAAGCGCTCTTGTCGTAGTAGTGCCTACCGCAACAATATTTTTGCCGGTATCTTTTGCCTTTTTTATAATTTTTGCTGTGTTTTCAGGTATTTCATAATGCTCATTATCCATTTTATGGTCAAAAATATTCTCTACCCTGACAGGCTTAAAAGTCCCAAGTCCCACATTTAAAGACACTGAGCAAATTTCAACATTTTTTTCCTTAAGTTTATTAAAAATTTCCTCAGTAAAATGAAGTCCTGCCGTAGGAGCGGCAACTGATCCTGTGTTTTGAGCATAAACTGTTTGATATCTTTGACAATCAAGCCTTTTTGTATTTTGATCCCGCTGATTTCTGTTTATATAAGGAGGAAGCGGCGCTTCTCCGGTTTCATTTAATATTTCTTCAAAATTACCTTCATAAATAAGTTCAATTTTCCATTTATCTTCTTCTTCCCGAGATAAAATTTTTGCTTTAAGCTTTTCTGAAAAAAATATTTCCATTTCTTCTTTAACCCTCTTTGCGGGTTTAATTAAAGCATGCCAGGTCTTTTCAGTTTTTTTTTCAAGAAGGAAAATTTCAATATTTGCGCCTGTGGATTTTTTGCCGATAAGCCTTGCCGGAAATACTTTTGTATTATTTACCGCCAAAACATCGTTTTCAGACAGATAATCTGCAATATCAAAAAACTTTTTATGATGCAGGGTTTTGTTTTCCCTGTTTAAAACCATTAAATTTGAAGTATCCCTTCTGTCTAAAGGGAATTGAGCTATTAATTCTTTTGGAAGTTCGTAATCATAATCACTTAACTTCATTAAAGATTTTGTCCTTTATTTAAATTCCTTGATAAAGGCTGAGGAACAATAATGCCTTCTCCTCCAAGATATTTAAGTTCTTTTCCTTCAAGTTCAAGATAAACCGGTTTTTTATCAACTGAATCAAGAGCTGTATTGATAACCTGTTTTAGTCTTAGCTCCATACTGGCGGAACCGCCGTCTTTTTCAAAATCACGGGAAAGATTTATAATTACTCTGTCAGAAGTTTCTTTTATTTCAATAATTTTTGTTTCTTTTGGTATTTCGGTAAAATACCCTAAATCCAGTTCATTTGAAGCAGGACCTTTAAGCAGTTCTTTTAACGCTGTTCTAAGAGCGGATTCCCTGTTAGATTTTTTTCTTTTTCGAGATATTAACTCAAAATTATTATTATTTTCTCTGACAAAATATATTAGCGCGGAATTTTTATCCACAAGGTTTTCACGGTTATTTTGACTATAATTTATGATGAATAAAATAATAAGAGAAGTTATTATAGCTAAAACAACTGCAATTATTATAGTTTTCTTATTTTTCATTTTTTCCTCTTTATGCTAAACGACAAAACTAATTAACATGAATTTTTTGCGGGATAATGGGGAAAACTCATTAAATGTAAACATATTAATGACTTTTATTATAATAATAAAAAGAATTTTAAGTTGCTATTTACTAATAATAGTATAAATAATATTTTTTTGTAAAAAGCAACGAAATTTTAAAAATGAATATCATTAGCAAGAATAATAAATGCGCCCTGTTATATCAAGTTGCAATCAAAAGAGTATTGTTTTTTGATAAGGGTTTTGCCGGCGTAGCCGGCAAAACCCTTATCAACTACTCCTCCCCTCCCTTGGGGAGGGGGCAGGGGGAGGGAGATTTAATACTACATTGATTGCAATTTGGTATTAAATATATATTTTTTTTAAATATCTGCCGCATTGCAATAATCTGTCATATCCAAGCATTATCCCGAGAATAAAATCTTCCTGAGCCGTTAATTCACAGAGATTTATTTTGTTAAAAGATTTAATTACCTCAATACAAGCTTGATTTCCAAAATAAATATTTATTTTTCCATCTCCTATTTCATTTATATAATAAGAGATGTTTTCTTTAATCAGCCGCTCTTCCGCCTTTTGCGTCTTCTCTCTATTAAATGTGCATAAACAAAGCGGTCTTAACCCTTTTTGATATTCGTATATATTATGATGAAAAACTTCCATGACCCTTCTTACCCAAATTTGATTCTGTTTAAATAAAATTCTATATCTAATAGTATTGTAACACTTTGTTAATGTTTAAAAAAAATTAAGGACTTTTTTTTATTTTATTGGTTTTCTTTTAAATAGTTTCGTATATAGTATAGCAGTATTTTTTAGATGAATATAAGTGGTTTTACTAATCGGGCAGGCTTTGGAGTTTCTCCAAATGTAAATGATTTGCATAATAATTTTTTGAAAGAAATTGACGAAAAAAAAGTTAGTTTTAAAGAATCTGCTATTGAAAAAGATTTAGCGGCAAACCCAAAAAATAATTATGATAAATATTATGATTTTTCCTATAAAACCGGAATATTGAACACCGGATTACAGCTGATGTCAGGATTAATTCTTATGGGATTGGGCTTGTTGGGCGAAAAAAAACCCGGCGAAACAAATATTGATAATGTTTATACAGGAAAATCGAAAAAAATATATACTGTGGCTTCCAAAATTCTTGGAGCGGGATATCTAATGGGATTTCCTTCTGTAACAGCCGCAGGAATTATATCCGAACAACCGGGAACGGTTTTATCTTCATATTTATGGCTTGCCGCCTCTCCTTTGATGTTAAAAGGCAATTTGGGAGTAAGAACAAAAGCTTTTCTTGATCTTGGATACGCTCCGACTTTTGCGGGATTCGCCAATGAAATTAACAACAGTTACAGCGAAGCGGAAAATAAGAAGATAAGAAAAATGGACCTTAACTATATGTTTAATAAAAATACTTATTTAAAAGCATTTTCTTCTGATCAGGAAGGAAAAGAAATAAGAAAAAAATTATCAAGTTTTGCAAAATTTTGTATGCAGGACCAGGTAAATGCGTTAAAAACACTTGGGGTCGCTTTTAAAGATACTATAGGACAAAGTATAAACTTTTTTAAAGGCGAAAGAAAAAAATTGCCTGATGTCTTATCAACAAAGCCTTCCAAAGAGAGTATGAGTCTTGGAAGCATTTTAATGATAGCCGGTTCAATGCCAAAATTGTTAAAAGGCAATAAACTTGGCAAAAGCAAGCTTAAATTTGCAGACATTCTTATAGGCGCGGGCTTGCTTTTTGAATCACTTGGAATGATGTCTTTAGCAAACGCAAAAGAAGATTCAAGAAGAGCCGCTCTGTTAATTGGAGGACCGATGAGAATCATAGGCGACTTCAGGCATGAAAATCCGTTTATGTATGGATTAAGAACTTTTGGAGGCTCTTCTTTTGAGTATTATTACACGCTTATGAACAAAGAAGGAAAAACCGCAATAAAGAAATAATACTGATTTGCAATCAAAATATTACTATTTTTTGATAAGTTTTTGTAGGGACAGACCCATGTGTCTGTCCTATTTATCGGGGCGAACACTTAGGTTCGCCCCTACTTTTATCATACATTGATTGCCAATCAGTATTACCTGCTTACAATGGTATAGCGGGCGTTTCGGCTTCGACAAAACGCCCGCTATACACGATTTTATAAATTAATTATCTGCCCAGATTGACTATTGAACGCATTATCTGGTCCTGAACGCTGAATGTTCTGCTGTTTGCTTCAATTCCTCTTTGCGCAAGAATCATATCCGCAAATTCTCTTGGAAGATCAACGTTGGAAGCCTCAAGAGAACCGGAATTAATTACTCCCAACCCGCCTGTTCTTCCCATCGCATAATTAGCCTGACCGGCGATGGAATTAATAGCAAAAAGGTTTCCGCCTACTGCGTTTAATCCCTTAGGGTTGATAACCGACGCAAGCTGAATCTGTAATTGAGCAGGGGTTAAAGTTTCATGATTATTAGTAATATCTGAACTTAATATTTCACGTCCGCTTGCTGAAACAAATTTTAATTCTCTATTGCCTGCTACGGTACTCGCAACGCTTATTTTTGCTCCGTTCGCATAAGTCGCTTCCAGAGCTCCATCACTCGATATGGAAAAAGTTGTCATCGCATAATTATTATTAGCGTCAACGGTTACATCATTATAATCATTTATTACAATTTCTGAATGATCTTTTAATTCCGCGCTGTCATAATCACCCACGGTACCTGCGGCAAAACCCATAATGCTTAAAAAATTGCTTGTATCAGAAGAACTTCCGCCAAAAGTGATTGTTTCGCCGTCAGGCGTTGTTATAATCAGCTGATTATTGTTAGGACCGCCAACTGCAACTGTAACATCACCGTCGGCATCTTCCGCTGAACCCTGTAATGCTGTTTGCATAGCTGTTGCGATATCATCAAGACTATCTCCCGCGCTTATGGTAACACTTACGTCCTCAGGCGCAGTTACGCCGCCGTCTATAGTCATTGTAAATGTTCCTGTTGTTACAGTAGAACCTGTTAATTGTCCTACATTAGTTATTGTATCTGTATCAACAGCATCAGGAACTTCAAAATTTAACATTGTAGGAATTTGAACTGTGGTATCGCTGCTGGTTGTGCTTGTTGCGTTTGCGGTTCCCACAACTTTAAGCCCTGAAGGATTTACAAGGAAACCGTTTGAGTCCAAAGAAAAATTGCCTGCTCTCGATAAAAATACTTGTCCGTCATAATTTTTCATTGTAAAAAAACCTTCTCCCTGAATATTCAGGTCAGTTGTTCTTCCTGTTGTTTGAATAGAACCGTTTGAGAAGTTTCTTCCAATTTCTCCCACAGCAACGCCAAGTCCGACTTCCATGGGATTAATTCCTCCCATATCATCTGTAGGCGCAGAACCTGCGGATAATGTTTTTGAAAATACCGTTTCAAAGTTTATCTGACTTGATTTAAAAGCTACGGTATTTAAGTTTGCGATATTGTCGCATATAACGTCCATTCTCGCCTGACTTACCGCTATTCCCGATGCGGCTGTAAATAAACCCTGTGACATTAAAAACCTCCTAATTAGTCTATATAATAGTCATTATTTTTTTATTTATGGATTTTTTAATTAATTTACTTTCAACTCCTCCTTTATGCCCGTAATACTGCTCATCGGATAATCTTTATCTCCGTTAAGAACAATAGCGGCTCCATTTTTATTGATTTTTGCTTCTGTTACCTTTCCCTCGATTGTTTCTGAAGGATTATCAGGATTTGGAAGAGTTACTGTTTTGCCTATAAGCGAACTTGCCTGCATAATTTGATTTGAAGCGTTAATAGTCGAATTCAATTTTTGCAGTTCGTTAATAGTAGTAAATTGAGCCTGCTGCGCCAGCATTTGTGAATTATCCATCGGATTTAAAGGGTCTTGATATTGCATTTGTTTCATCATTAGCTGTAAAAAAGCATCCTGCCCAAGCTCTGATGAACCTGTTTTTCTGTTTGCGTATTGAATCGCTTCTGTGCTGTTTGCCAGACTTGTCAGACTATCGCTTATCTGTGATTGATTCATTATTTACCTACCTCCCCTAAACTTTATAATCAACGTTTCCTATTAACCCTGGTTGCTTTATTGTTTCAGCTTCTTCATTTTCCTCTTCAAAATCATAGGATTCCCCTTCTGCCGAGTTTAAATTATTTGTCGCCAAATTATCCTCCCTGTTTGATTTTGCGTTTGTTTCCGAAGAATCGCCTTCATAACCAAATTTATTTTCCTGGTCAAAATCTTTTTCTTTATTTGTTGAAGATTCCTGCTGAACATTAATCACCACTTTAGTAACATTGACGCCCTGTTCAGAAAGATTTTGTTTCAGGGTTTCAAGTCCTTTATCCAGCATATCTTTCACCTGATTGTTTTCTGCGGTGATTTGAGCGGTAACTTCGCCTTTATTGCTAATAAGATTAATATTGATTTTACCCAGATTATCCGGTCTAAGCGATATTGAAACCTGGGATTTATTGTTTCCAAGTTGCGCTGTCGCTTCTTTTACCTGATTTAACACGGATTTTTGAGTTGAATCAGCTTGTTTTGAGTCAAGAATTTTCTCAAACTGGGCTGTTTTTTGAAGATCAATTTTTTGAGCCCCGTTTTCAGAAGCTCCAACTTGATTTATGTTTGTATTTCCTTTTGTTCCCTGTTCTAAATTCTGTTCGCCCTGCTTATTCATCAGGTCTTTTGCAATTTTTATGTCTTCTGTATTAGACACGATTTTTATATTTTCAATTTTTAAATCTTCTTTAACCTCAATTCCTTTTGCCGGAGGGGGTAAAAGAGATTTAATTTCTTCTTTAGGCTTATTTGTTTTTGTTTTATTGTTTGTTAACTGCTGTAATTCAGGTTGTTCTTCGTTAACTGTTTCTTTTTTAATTAAATTATCAGCATTTTCAATGTTTTTAGCTTTTAACCCCAACGCATTTTGTATATCCTGTTGAATTTTAGCTTTTTGGTCAATGTTTTCCGACTTTAAAACAGCTTTTTTATCAGGAATATTATCTTTTTCATTATGATTTTGTAAAAGTTTTATGTCTTTTTGTTCTTCTTTTTTGGCTTCTAGATTCAAGTCCTGATTTTTACCCGCAATTTTTATTTCTTTTCCTGTCGCATCCGCTTTTTCAAGCAAAATTTTCCCTGTAGTATCCTTAATAGATTCTGTTTTTATTAAATTTATATTTTCTGCTTTTTCCTGCGCTTGTTGCTTATTAGCTGTTATTGTTTCTTTTAATTCCGGTTTATCGGTTTTATTCTGGACATTATCTTTTGAAATTGTTTGTTCATGGGCTGTTGCGGTGTTTTGAAAATCTGATTTATCCTTATGAATAACAGGTTCAGGTTTTTCTGTGGTCGCAGAAATTTTATCCTCAACAACAAGGTCTTCTTTAGGCGGCAAAGAAGCTTTGTTTTCAGGATTATAAGCTGTTTGATTAAATGAAAAGCTCGAAGTGTCCTGATAGTTATATTCTTTATCATTATTGGATGAAAGCTTTTTAAAAAAGTTTTCATCGGAATTTTGAACAACAAAACTTTCCATTTTCTCATTATTAAAGTTATAGCTTTTGTTTGCCGTTTCAAAAACCTTCATGAACTTGTCAGAAGTATCTTTTGTTGAATAGTTAGAATTAATGTCAGTTTGTTTTAAATTAAAATCCGTTTTTATCAAATCCATTAAAATATTTAAAGTCATCCATGAAACCTCTTATAAAATAATCCGAGTCTTTTAAATCAACCTGTTCTTTTGTAGCGATTCACAGCAATTTCATCAATATTGATAAAATCCTGTTTTTCCATAGTTTTTTTGAATTCCTCCAACGCTTTTTCTTTTAATTTTTCCATCATTGTTTTTTCTTTTAACGCCTCCAGCATAAGGCGGTTTTTTTCTTCAAGCTGTTTTTCAACCTGTTTTATGATTTCCTGCTGGTATATAACGTCCCCTTTTAATTTTGATATATAGTTGTAATGGCAAAAAACAAAGGTGTAGTCTATATTTCCCGACTTTATAATGAACTCAAGCCCGTTTTCTGTTTGTTCAAGGTCATTATTTATGGAATTAAGGGTTTTCTGTTCGTTATGCAGCCGGTTTTTAACTTTGGCAAATTCAAGCTGAGCGTCTTCAAACTTTTTTTCCCTGGTATCCAGAACACTTTGCAGTTTAAATTTAAAACCTTTCAACCATGAACCCCGCTAAATTTTACCCGATTTCTCTTAAACATCTAATAAAAGCGCTTCCGCATATTTTGCGAATTACATATATTTATGCCGAGCTTAATTAGAGATTACTTCATGTATAGGGTTAAATTCATCCTCTGAAGAATGGATTTCTTTCATATACTAATGTATTGACCGTTTAATTTTCAAGGTCATCCTGAACGTAAAAACTGTCATCCTGAGCGAAGCGAAGGATCCCATGGCATTAATACAACAAGATTCTTCGGGCTAAAGCCCTCAGAATGACGAAATTGCAAAGCCCTCAGAATGACGAACCTTCATAATTAAACGGTCAATGTACTATATTTGAAAAATTTTATAAGTGTGGTTTTAGGTAACTTCTGTATTTTCAACAAATTCATTCGTTGCCGCATAATGCTCTAATGCCAATGCAAGAGAATCAGGATTTTGAACCCCTTTATTATTTGCATATCCCAGAAACGCAGGAAATAAAGAACATGCCCTCTGTACAGCAACAGGATTTTCATGTAAAAATTTAAGATCATTTTTAACCTGATTTATTTCTTTTGCTCCAAAGGTTACAGTTTGATCCCCTATTTTTGCTGTTACAGGTTTTTTTATGCATGTTCTGTTAACAGAAGCCATCGGGTCATATCTCAAGTCTGTTTTTTCGCCTTTAAAAGTTATTCCTTCAGCCGGTTTTTCATGCTGTTCGTGAACATGAAGGTGATTTTCAGGAAGAATTGGTCCCTGATTATTTTGAACTTCACTCATGCAAATACCCTCATCCTTAAATATTCGTAATTTAAATTACTCTCTTATTAATAATACTATACTAAAAATAATACTATACTAAAACCGAAATTTATTTAGATATTAGTATAACATTAATTTAGTGTTTAAAATACAATTTATAAAGTTTTTTAAATTTAAATTAATTTCATCCCAGATTTTCTAAAAGATCATCATCTATTTCAAAATTTGCGTATACATTTTGTACATCATCGTGACTTTCAATATTATCAAGGAGTTTTAAAAGTTTTTTGGCAATTTCTTCATCTTCAATATTAACCGTATTTGACGGATTCCTTGTTATTTCAGCGTTTTTAATTTTAAATCCGGCTTTTTCCAGTTCCTCTGCAACAGATTGTAAAGATTCAGGAGCGGTAATTATTTTATAATCTTCTTCTTCAAGAATAAAATCCTCAGCGCCAGCGTTAATAGAACATTCAAAAAGATTATCCTGATTGATTCCCTGTTTTGCTATTAATATTATTCCTTCAGGTTTAAATATCCAGCCTACACAGCCTGTTTCACCTAAATTCCCGCTAAATTTATTGAAATAGCTTCTGATATCACCGGCTGTTCGGTTTCTGTTATCGGTTAAAGTTTCGACAAGAATCGCCACACCTCCAGCCCCATAGCCTTCATAAATGATTGATTCCAGATTTGAATCTTCCATTGCGCCGCTTGCTTTATCAATAGCTCTTGTTATGTTGTCATTTGGCAACCCTTCTGCTTTTGCTTTGTCAATAGCGGTTCTCAGTCTAAAATTTGAATCAGGATCAACACCGCCTTCCTTTGCCGCCAGCATAATTTCTCTTGCGAATTTTGCGAAAGCCGCGCCTTTTTGAGCGTCAACTTTTGCCTTTCGATGTTTAATATTAGCCCATTTTGAATGTCCAGACATATAATTTTACCATCCCAAACTATTCTTCAAGACTTAAAACAGCCATAAACGCTTCCTGCGGGACTTCTACTTTTCCTACAGATTTCATTCGTTTTTTCCCTGCTTTTTGTTTTTCAAGAAGCTTTCTTTTTCTGGAAATATCGCCTCCGTAACATTTATCAAGAACATTTTTGCGCATAGCCTTTACGTTTGTTCTTGCAACGACTCTTCCTCCGATTGAAGCCTGGATTGGCACTTCAAACATCTGTCTTGGAATTATCTCTTTAAGCTTGCTTGTTAATTTCTGCCCGACATAAGACGAACTATCTCTGTGCACAATTGAGCTTAAAGCATCAACAACTTCTCCTGCAAGCAATATATCAAGCTTAACAAGATCAGAACGTTTATATCCGCAAATTTCATAATCCATGCTGGCATATCCTTTTGACCGTGATTTTAGCTGGTCATAAAAGTCTGTTATAATCTCACTTAAAGGGATTTCATATTCAATATCAACTCTTTTATCATCAATATATTTCATATTATGATATATGCCACGTTTATTCTGGGCTAATTCCATTAAAATGCCTACATATTCATTAGGAGTTATTATGTTTACTTTAACATAGGGCTCTTTTATATGATCAATATATTGTGGTAAAGGGAAATTTGCCGGATTATCAACGCTTGCAATTTCACCGTTTGTTTTTACAACTTGATATACAACGCTTGGCGCGGTTGTAACAAGCGATAAGTTGTATTCTCTTTCAAGTCTTTCCTGCGCAATTTCCATATGCAAAAGCCCAAGGAAACCGCATCTGAAGCCAAACCCTAACGCAGAAGAGGTTTCAGGCTCAAAAACTATGCTAGCGTCATTTAATTTAAGCTTATCAAGCGCGTCTTTTAGTTCATGATAATCATCGTTATCAACCGGATACATGCCGCAAAAAACCATCGGCACAGCCTTTTTATAACCAGGCAAAGGACTTTCGGCGGGGTCTTCAGCCAAAGTAATTGTATCCCCTACAAATTGACACACTTCTTTTATTGATGCCGCTAAATATCCGACTTCTCCTGTTTTTAATTCTTTTGCGGGAGTTCTCAGCGGCTTCATATAGCCAAGTTCAACGACATCGTAATTTTTTTTATTTGCCATAAATTTAATTTTGTCATTGTTTTTCAAATTTCCGTCAATAACCTTGAAATACACGATTGTTCCAAGATATGAATCGTAAAAACTATCAAACACAAGCGCTCTTAATGGTTTATCACTTGTATCCGGAGGAGCGGGAATATATTTTACAATTGATTCAAGGATATCTTCAATTCCAATGCCGGTTTTTGCGCTTGCAAGAACCGCATTTGACGCGTCAATTCCTAAAATATCTTCTATTTCATGCTTTACCCTTTCAGGGTCGGCGTTTGGCAGGTCAATCTTGTTAATTACCGGTATTATTTCAAGGTCATGCTCTATTGCAAGGTAAACATTTGCCATTGTTTGAGCTTCTACACCCTGCGTGGCGTCTACTATAAGCAATGCGCCTTCGCATGCCGCAAGACTTCTTGAAACTTCATAGCTAAAATCAACGTGTCCCGGTGTGTCTATCAGGTTAAAAATATACTCATTTCCGTCTTTAGCCTTATAATTCATTCTTGCCGCCTGAAGTTTAATGGTTATGCCTCGTTCTCGTTCGAGGTCCATCGTGTCAAGAAGTTGATCCATCATTTCCCGTTCGGAAATTGTTCCTGTTTTTTCCAGTAACCTGTCTGCCAGAGTGGATTTACCATGATCTATGTGCGCTATAATGCAAAAATTTCTTATATTTTTAAGCATGATTTAACTTTATATTCCTTTAATTTTATACTGTTTCCAAAATAAATTTCGGATTTTCCTGTTTATGTCAGGAAAAGAAGAAGCGGTATTTTCAAAAAGACGGACTTTGCCTATTTTTCTGAAAACTAAGCTCATTCCAGTATAGTATAATAAGAAAAAAAAACTTTTACCAGAAAATATACTAATGCTCTGTTATACCAATTTAAATAAGTTTTCGTTAATTGGTAAAAAAGCTAATATTTACAGCCCGCGCCGCCCTGCGGGCGGCACGGGCTAGGTAAGGGTATAGCGGGTGTTTTGCCGAAGGCAAAACACCCGCTAATTAAGGATTTATAAAAACCATCTTTTTTATTTACCGGTTTTTTAAATTGATTGGTATAAGTTAATTTTATGGAATTTATGACCTATAATATTTTTTATGTAATTTTTTAATTAAGAGCTTAACTTCGCTAAAAGAGTCATGTTGAACCCTGAAACAAGTTCAGGACAGGCTTTGTTTCAGGGTCTTTCCAGCATGCAAATACAATGCTTACCGTTTGTTCATTTTCTTTTCTTTTTTGAAAAAAAGTAAAGAAAACGAACCAAAAGAAAAGAAAAAACTAACAAGACAAACTGACAAATCCATCAGGGGCAAGCCCCCGAACCCCCTTGTATTCAAATGCGCGCTTTTTGTCTTTTCTTGGCTTTTTTACATAAAAAATATTATCGGTCTATATATTATTTTCTATTCTACAAAATCAACTTAACAAACTTGACCGGCACTATTTTTTCTTACTCTGCTCTTTCAACAACTGAAATGTTTTTAATCCCGATCCTTTGAGCGGCGTCCATAACAAGAACTACATCTCCATGAGCGGATTCCTGATCGGCTTTTATTAACAGCCCATCGGTTTTTACTTTATACGCCGCTTCAATAGACGAGAAAAGCCCGTCTTTTGTTATATTCTGTCCGTCTAAATTAAATTCGCCCTTGTCTGTAATATATACAGTCATAATTTTAGGCTCATTTTCCTGCTTTTTAGCTTCATGTTCTGTTGGAACAATAAGATTTAAGCCCTGTTGGTCTAATAACGGCGCTATAACCATCATTATTATTAACAAAACTAAAAATATATCTGTTAAAGGAGTAATATTAATTTCGCAAAACGAATCTCTTTTTTTGCCGGAAATACTCATTATGATTCCTCATTAATTATTTTTTGATTTTCAGTTTTTTCAAGTTCTTTTTGCTGATCGCCGGATAAAGGCTCGCCTGCAACGGTTAATTTCTCGTATCCCGCTTCCTGCGCTGATCTCATTACTTTCATGATTTCTTTGGTCTTGGTCTTTGCATCGGCTTTTACCACTATTTTTTTGTCTTTTGCCTCGTCAAGAAGCTCTCTTAGTTTGTCGGAAAGCTGGGCATCCTGAATCGGAGCAGAATTTACATAAAATTTGGCGTCTTTTGTAATAGCAACAGTAACTTCCTTTTCATCAACATGCAGCCCGCTGTTAATTGAAGGAAGGGCTATATCCTGATCAATCGCCTGAAACATAGGAGCAATAACCATCATAATAATTAAAAGCACCAAAAATATGTCTGTTAAAGGCGTTATGTTTATTTCGTTAAATATTCCGTCATTTTTCCCTGACGATTTCATTGCCATAATTTATCCTTACTTAAAACTGTGGTCCAAAAGATTTTTGTCCTTGTGAAACAGGTTGTGATTGGGGATCATGTCCTTCTGTCGCCTGTTTTATGTTTTTTTCCATAACCTGGTCGCTATCCGCAAAACTCAGGAATAACAACTTGAGAAGCTGAAAATCATCTTCATATCTTCTTACAACTGACTGGAAAGAATTATAGAAAACAACCGCAACAATAGCAACGCCAAGACCAAAAGCAGTGGCGATAAGAGCTGATCCAATACCCATAGCTACAGCGGCGCTCTGATTTCCCTGAGCCGCCAGGTCCTGGAAAGTGTAAAGAATTCTCATAACCGTGGCGAACAATCCTAAAAATGGAGCTACGCCGCCTATTGTTCCGAGAATCATAAGATGTTTTTCGAGTTTTCTGACCGCAAGACTTGTAGAAATATCAAAAGACCTTGCAAATTCTTTCTTTTGCTCTGAAAGAACCCGTATTCCTTCTTCTGCAACATCTCCTATTACTCCGCCAAGCTGAGCGCTTAATATTTGAGCTCCTTCAAGATTATTTCTGTTCAATTCCCTTTGCAATCTTTGAATAAACTGAATTACATCTCTTTTATTCTTGTTATAATAAGAAATTCTGTTGATTACAACCGCAAATACCAGAATAGAACACACAAAGATTGGTAATAATACCAACCAATCCTGTTTGATTGAATGTAAAATTAATTCCATAATTATTTAATCCTCTTTTCTATTAACTATTTTACTTGTTTATTTTATCAATACTGATGTCCGCCAACGCCAAAAACGTTATAATCGAATGTAAATTGAATATCAATGTCATCCCCTCTGTATTCAGGAGGCAGGGGCAGGAATGGAGCGGCTGACTTTACAGCGTCAAGCGCCGCGCTGTCAGATTCGGGATTTCCCGAGGGATTTTGAATTTTTAACGTAAGCAATCTTCCGTCTTTGCTGACTTTAAACAACAAAACAACTCTTTTGCTTTTATTTCCTCTTGGTGGATTCCATTTTCTTTTTATTTTTCTTTGTAATTCTCTCATATAAGGACCAAAATCAGGTTCTTTAATTGCGTCAACGCCAGGTCTTCCGTTAGGATCACCCGGTCCCGGGTTTCCAGGATTTCCTTCGCCTGTTGAGTAGCCTCTGGAGCTTCTTAAAGTATTTTGCCCGCTGCTTCCTGACGACATAATCGGCGCGGGTTCAGAACTTTGAGATGAAGAGCCTATTGGTCCGCTTGTAACAGGTCCTCCCACGGAAGGAACTCGCTGTTCAGGAATTTTAGTTACCGGAACCGGTACTGAAAAAGCGCTGGGGTCTTTCATCATCGGATTAGACGGTCTTTGGCGAGGTATCGGGCGTGGCGGAGCTTTTGGAGCTTCTTCAACAGCTTTTTGCTCAGCCTGTTTTTTGGGTTCTACTTTAGGTGTCGTCTTCTTAGGCGGTGGGGTTTGAGGTTGCGGTTTTGATGAGCTTGTTACAGGCTCAGGGTCGGATATTTTTTTTGCAGGATCATGTTTGCCTCCTGCTCTTGAGTTTCTATCTGATCTGAGGTTTGTTTTTTTATTTATTGGGGTTTGTTCCGGTTTATTTGTAATTATAAATTCTATATCTTTAATTTTAGGCTCAGGTTTGATAAACAGGGGTAACGTTATGCCCAAAAATGCAAGAAGCAGTATAAAAACTTTAATTAAAAGCCAGCTTAAAAATGCCAGTAAAGGATGCGCGACTGTAGAAATCGCCAATGCTTTCGGCAATGATATTTCATTATCATATTCTCTAAGAACCGCCGATAATTTTTCTCTTTGTTTGTTAAGCTCTTCTTTTTCAGGTTTTTTGCCGAGCAATGTGTTCATCAATATTTCTCTTTAAATAGTTTAAGTTTTACATTTAAAATAAAGTCTTATTTTACTAATTAAAACGATTCTTTTTTAAATTTCAACATTTTAAAGTTTAATTAACACTTTATATAATATAAATTACAAAAGATACCATAATGATAAAAGTTTATCACAACATAAATTTATACGGCAATTAACCGATAAGAATTAAAGAGCATACTATACCAATCAAAATAAGATCGCTATAAATATTTAATAATTCCTGATAACCTTGCCGTTCTCAATTTTAACGTTATGAATATCCTCAAGGCTTTCTTCAATAAGAAAATATCTGTAATCAATTCTTTTGCGTATTTTTATTGCTTCAAAATAAAAATACGCAAACCCAAAACTCATAAACAAAAAAAGCGCGCTCATTGAAATTACCAGCCATTTTGTAACATAGGTTTCAATTTTATTTATTTTGTCATCAAGTAATTCTTTACAAGTACAATGAGCTTCTTCAAAATTTTTATTTCTTTCAAAAAGACTTGCCACTTTTTCCATAAACTCACCTTATACACTATTAAAATTAATCTTATGTTTTATATATCATAAACATGAAAAATTTGGTTCGGATTTTTGTATACTTAGGGCATGGGAAAATACAAAATTAATTTTGGGGGCATTAATAAATTTTATGACCGAAATTAAAGATTATGTTATATTTTCAAATAAATGCGTTAATCAATTTATATTTTTAATAAAATGGAGATAAAAATGGCTTTTGGAAACAGATGGTACGATAATCATCCTAAAATCAGCTTAGCAGTTGGTTTTATAGAAAAAGCGGATGACAAATTAAGAAACAAGATAGCTAAGTTAATAATTCAAATCGCTGTAAAGTTTGAAATAAAAGCTACAAAACCTTTTACATTTCCTATTCGCCGATGGTACGACAAAGATGAAGATTTAAGCCTTGCAATGGAATACTTTAGAAAGGCGAATGAACAGCAGCAGTTAAATATCGCGGATAGAATTATCGCTTTTGTTAAAGATACCGCTCAATCTTAAGAAAGTAAGAGTATTTAAATTTATACTAATCCAAATAAGTTTTCGATAATTTGTTAAAAAGCAAATTAAGGATTTATGCTAAAATGAGTTTGTTTTTCAGAAAAAACACTCCTGCTTGCTTAATAATACCAAGTTGCAATCAATGTAGTATTAAATCTCCCTCCCCCTGCCCCCTCCCTAAGGGAGGGGAAGAAGAGTTGATAAGGGTTTTGCCGGCTACGCCAGCAAAACCCTTATCAAAAAATAATACTCTTTTGATTGCAACTTGGTATAAATTCAGCATGACATCTTTTTTGTTTTTTTGAATTGAATTGCCTTGTAACTCGAATTGCTAATTAGTCGAAACGCTGAAATAGATTGAAATTTTATTTTAATTTTTTATGCGGCTCGCAGGCAAAGCCTGCGAGCCGCATGCCCTTAAAACGGCGTAGCGGCTGGCTTCGCCAGCCGCTACGCCAAATATAAAATTATTTATTTAGCAATTCAAGTTTGTAAACTCTGCTTTTTTGAATTCATTTTTTTATATGTTATAAATAAATACAGGCAAAGTAGCAGAATGGTAAAGTGGAGTTTAATAAAAAATGAAAACAATTCAAATATCAGAACAAATTTCACCCTTACAAAAAGCGAGAAGCGCTTATCAGCCAAAACTTCCAACAGCATTAAAAAATGGAATTAAAAGTTTAAAAATTGTTGAAGGAGCAAAAACAACAGCAGCAGACAATGCTGATGAAATAAAAGAGATGTTTTCCAACCTTTACGGCTTAAATATCGTAACTTTTGAACAGGGAAACCACGCTGTTCAACAAAAAACTCTTAATGTCGGCGTAATTTTATCAGGCGGACAAGCTCCCGGCGGACATAACGCAATTGCGGGAATTTTTGACGCATTAAAAGAAGCAAATCCTGAAAACAAACTTATAGGATTTCTCGGCGGACCTTCAGGGATTATTGAAGGTGAATATATTGAAATCTCCGATAATTATATGGATGAATTCAGAAATACCGGCGGATTTGACATAATAGGTTCAGGCAGAACCAAGCTGGAATCAGAAGAACACTTTGAAAAAGCGCTAAAAGTTTGTCAAAAACTTGATTTATCAGCAATAATAATCATTGGAGGCGATGATTCAAACACAAACGCCGCCATGCTTGCCGAATATTTAAAGCAAAAAGACGCGGGTATCCAGGTTATAGGAGTTCCTAAAACCATAGACGGCGATCTTAAAAACGAACATATTGAAACCTCCTTTGGGTTTGACACAGCAACGAAAGTATACTCTGAATTAATCGGAAATATTCAAAAAGATGCCAATTCAGCAAAAAAATACTGGCATTTTATTAAGTTAATGGGCAGAAGCGCATCGCACATCGCTCTTGAATGCGCATTAAAAACTCATCCGAATATAACGTTAATTTCAGAGGAAATAGCTAAAAAGAATATGTCCCTGTCTGAAATAATTGATTATATGGCTGATATAATCGCTAAAAGAGCTGAAAAAGGCAAAAATTTCGGAATTGCTCTTGTGCCTGAAGGTTTAATAGAATTTATCCCGGAAATGAAAACTCTTATTGCTAATTTAAACGATCAACTGGCAAAAATTGGCGATAAAGAGGAATATAATTCAGCATGCGGCTGCGATCAAAGAGTTGAGGATATAAAAAACGCGCTTCAGGCGGAAGACTATAAATTATTTGATTCTCTGCCGAATTCAATACAAATTCAATTGCTTTTGGATAGAGATCCTCACGGAAATGTTCAGGTTTCACGGATTGAAACAGAAAAACTTTTAACCGAAATGATTGAAGAAAAACTTGCTGAAATGAAAAAGAATGGTTCATACAAAGGTAAATTTTCAACAATGACTCATTTTTTCGGTTATGAGGGAAGATGCGCCGCCCCGTCAAATTTTGACGCTGATTATTGTTATTCGCTTGGATATAATGCATTTGCGCTTATTCAATTTGGATTAAGCGGATATATTTCATCTGTTAAGAATTTGACAAAACCGACAGAAAAATGGGTTGCAGGCGGAATTCCTCTTACTTCCATGATGAATATGGAAAGAAGACACGGCAAAATGAAACCTGTAATCAAAAAAGCGCTTGTAGAACTTGAGCATGCTCCTTTCATGGAATTCAGCAAAAACAGAGAAAAATGGGCGTTAGAGGATTGTTATATTTATCCGGGTCCGATTCAATATTTTGGTCCTTCAGAAGTAACTGATCTTGCTACAGAAACAATACAGCTTGAACAAAACTAATACCAAGTTGCAATCAAAAGAGTATTATTTTTTGATAAGGATTTTGCCGGCTACGCCGGCAAAATCCTTATCAACTCTTCTTCCCCTCCCTTGGGGAGGGGGCAGGGGGAGGGAGATTTAATACTACATTGATTGCAACTTGTTATAAGCATTTTTTATGTATTGTGATCATTAAAAGAAATCGGTAAATGAAAAAATGATTTCTGTAAGCCTTTAATTAGCGGAAGTTTCGGCTTCGCTGAAACTTCCGCTAAACGCTTTACTCAGCCCGCGCCGCCCTGCGGACGGCGTGGGCTGTAAATATTAGCTTTTTTACTAATTAACGAAAACTTATTTAACTCGAATTGCTAAATAAATAATTTTATATTTGGCGTAGCGGCTGGCTTCGCCAGCCGCTACGCCGTTTTAAGGGCATGCGGCTCGCAGGCAAAGCCTGCGAGCCGCATAAAAAATTAAAATAAAATTTCAATCTATTTCAGCGTTTCGACTAATTAGCAATTCGAGTTATTTAAATTGATCTATTTTAAAATCGGCATTACAAATCGCTGCTGTTAGTGGGGTTTCGCCGCAGAAAAAGAAAATGTTAGCTGGCGATTTTATAGAAAATAAAGAATGGGCCCGGATGGATTCGAACCATCGACCAACGGATTATGAGTCCGCTGCGCTACCGCTGCGCCACAAGCCCTAATTATTCTTTATCTTTTGGTATACTTAATATACTATCATCATTACTTACGGTCAAGTTTAACGCCAAGGAAATTTATAATGAATCATATTAACTTAATTAAAACCGATTTTCTCGCCAAAATAATTCTCTCAAAACCTCCTCTGAATATTCTTGAAGCGCATGATCTCGAAAAGTTAGCGGAAATTCTTGATTCTATTAAAAAAGAAAACACTTTAAGAGCAGTAATAATAGAATCTGATCAAAAAATTTTTTCAGCAGGCGTAAATATTTCCAGCCATGCTAAAGAAAAAATCAATGAAATGCTTAAAGCGTTTCATAGCGTATTTTTTAAATTGCTTGATCTGGAAATTCCCGTTATAAGCCTTGTTAAATCAGGCTGTATAGGTGGCGGGTGCGAATTGGCATTGTTTTGCGATTTTGTTTTAGCGTCTGAAAAGGCTTATTTTTCTCAGCCTGAAATTAAAATAGGTTGTTATCCTCCGGTATCGCTTGTTTATTTCCCTTATTTAACAGGGAATAAAAAATCTCTCGAGATGATTTTAACCGGAAATAAACTATCTGCAAAAGATGCGCTTCTTTGCGGATTTATAAATCACGTTTTTAATGATGAAGAATTTGACACAAAAGCTGAACTATTTATAAATTCTGTAATTGGAAATAGTCAGGCTGTTATAAAAACTGCTTTAAAAGCTTATAAACGACTTCATTACGCTGAAATAAAGGATAAGCTTAAATTTTCAGAAAAAATATACCTAGAGGAGCTTATGCGGCTTGAAGATACAGAAGAAGGATTGAAAAGTTTTTTAGAAAAAAGGCAGCCTGTGTGGAAGGGAAGATAATATCGGTCATAAGTTTTAAAAAATTTTGCTTAAAAACTTCTTTGGATTGGTATAATATAGGTGAAAGGCATTCGGAACGATTCAGGGGAAATAAAACTTGAAGAAAAAGACAAAGATCGCATTCATAAAGTATTTGGGACTTATCACGGCGGGAACTGAAAAATTTTTGCAGACAATAGCCGCAGGACTGCCTAAAGAAGAGTTTGAAGTTGACTATTACTGGTCGCATCCTGAAGAAATCCCTCCTGATGAAGCTAGAAAACAATATTTAATTGATAATGGAGTAAATTTAACTGAATTTAAAGCCTCAAAACCAAGAATTCACAGAGGCAAAATCTAGATTGATAATACTAACTTTTTTGAAGTGTTTAAAGGAGCAGATTTAATCCAGACAGGTCGCTGCGGACTTTTTGAAGAGCCTTTCTGCTCTATTAAGGATATTCCGATAATTGATTCGTACCATTATGTTGTGGGAGTTGATAATCAATATAATACTTCCCGTGTAATGCATATTTCAGAGTTTTCAAAACGCAAATGGATTGAAGCAGGCGGCGATAAAGACCGTATTGTTATGGTTTCGCACCCCATGATTATTCCTGAAATCAAGTTTATAGACTATAGACAGAAATTAGGACTGCAAGACAAGTTTATATTCGGTTTTCATCAGAGAAATGATGCGGCAATCTTTTCTGATATACCGCTAAAAGCCTATAAAGAAGTTGAAAACGACAGTAACGCCTTTGTTTTGTTAGGCGGCGGGGAGAATTATAAAAAGCAGGCAGAGGATTTAGGCATAAAAAATATTCATTTTCTCTCTCATACAGGAGATGCAAATAAAATTCACAGCTTTTTGCAGACGCTGAATGTATATGCGCATGGAAGAAGGGACGGAGAGCTTAATTCCACAGCAATAGCAGAAGCCATGTATTATGGAAAGCCTATAGTTTCTCATATTTCGTCCGAATTTAACGGACATGTCGAATGTATTTCCGATGCCGGATTTGTTGTTCAAAATTTCGTCGAATATTCGGAAATGTTAAGAAATATTGAGCAAAATCAGGAATTATATAAAAAGTTATCAAAAAATGCTCTGATACAGTTCAATAAAATGTATGATTATCAGACACAAATGAACAACATTATGACAATATATAGAGATGTTCTTAAGAATCCGTATCCGAACAAGCTCAAAAGGCTGTATTTAGACCTTAAACAACAATTTCCGCTAAGAAGACACAGGAGATTTAAATGATTTACGATTGTTTTATTTTTTATATGGAAAACGATCTTCTGGAAGTCAGGCTTAATGAGCTTTACGATATAGTTGACAAGTTTGTCCTTGTTGAATCAAAATACACGCATTCCGGCTTGCCAAAGCCCTTATACTTCGGGGAAGACAAGCAAAGATTTTCTAAATTCCTTGATAAGATTGAGCATATTATCGTTGAAGAGTTTGAAGGCTGTAAATGCAACTGGGAAAGAGAAAAATTCCAGCGGGACGCAATTTCTCGAGGATTAACAAACTGCAAGCCTGATGACATAATCATAATTTCAGACAGTGATGAGCTTCCGAAGGCTAAAACGCTTTTAAAATGCAAAGATTTGCCTGGAATCAAGGTGCTTGAACAGTTTCAGTATAATTTTTTCCTGAATTATATAAATGACAAGGAAAAAATATGGAGAAGAGGACCAAGAGTTCTTTTTTACAAGGATTTTAACAATAATGCCGATTCAATCAGATATACTCAAGGAGAGCTTATAAAAGACGGCGGCTGGCATTTCAGCTTTTTGGGCGGTCTTGAGTCCATAAAAAGTAAAATCAGGAATTTTTCGCACCAGGAATACAATAACGACTACTATTTAAACGATAACCGCCTTCAAAAGACGATTTTAGACGGATTAGACATCTTTGAAAGAGGCTATAAATATAAAATTGTCAATATTGACGGCTCTTTCCCAGTCTATTTAAAGAAAAACAAAGCTAAATTCCAACATCTTATTCTTAAACCTTCTTCTATTTTAAATAAAGTTAAGAATGCCCTGTCTTTCACAAATACAAAGAAAAAACGGCATGTTGAAACGCATAAACCTATTAATGAAAACCCTATACTTGATTTTATAGCTTCAACCTCTTCAAAAATACTGGAAATAGGAGAAAGCGTAGGGCTAAAACATCTGGTAGAGAATAAATTTCACCCTGAACAGCATCTCAACGTTACTTTTAAAAACATTCATGAAATTGATAATCTGCCTGAAGACACGTTTAACTGCGTTATTCTCGATAAAACCCTGAATGAGCTTTACAATCCGGAGGAAGTTTTATCTAAATTAAAAACAAAGTTAAACCGCAACGGTTTTATAATAATGACAGTCCCCAATTTTAGGCATATAAAGGTTTTAAACCAGATTTTATTTAAAAAAACATTTATATATGAAACAAAAAACATAAGACATTTTACTATGAAGAGCCTTTCTGAGCTTATATCCCGATCAGGCTATTATATAATTACTTTTAAAGGATTAAACCCGACAAATTCCTTTGATTATAAGGTTAAAAACCTGTTTTTTGTCGGGAATTTATATGACAGCAGGCATGAAGAGTTTTTAGTTGTTATTAAACATTAGTTGGAACAGCTTGATTTGCGCTTAAATCAGATATTGTTTCGGGTTTTAAAGAAGATTCAACTCTTTTTTGCCTGAATCTTTCGACTGGGTCTGCTATAAGCTTATTAAGAATTATTGATAAAGCGATAGATAAAACCATTGCCAGTAAGGGGAAATACTTGGGAGGATCGGGAAAAGCAAGCGAGAGTAAATTTATTATCAAAACATGACAAATATAGACAGGATAAGATAATTCGCCTATGAACCTGTCAAATTGATTATTTTTGGAAATTTTAAACAAAATTGGAGCTAAAGGAATCATAGCAGCATAAAGAACCCATTTTTTAACCCCTAATTCAACAGGGATATACTGGAACAGGATTATATACGAAAAGACCGACAATAATAAAATTGAAGCTGATTTTTTTGATATTTCAATATTTTTGTATTTTTCATAAAGCCTGAAACAGATTATTCCAAGCAAAAAGAAAGCTATTTCAAACGGGAAAAATCTATAATTCCAAGGCTCATGACTAAATCCAAAACTGTATGCAAAGAATCTTAAGGCTAAACTAACCGCTATCATTAAAAGAATATATCTGTTTTTCAAATTTATCAAAAATGGGGCTATAAAATAAAACATTAATTCCAGGCTTAAAGTCCATGCCTGTGGAATAAACATAAATTTATACGGCTGAAAAGCTTCGCTTAAAAAATTTGTAGATAAAAATAAAGCCCCTGTTTCAGGATTTAAGCCGGTAAAACAAAATATTTCCTGTCCAAGTAAAGTAATGGAAGTAATTGCAATTAAAATAAGACTGAATAAGTTTATTGTTGAGGCATTATCGTTCCAGTAATCCAGCGCAAACCCACTGCCTGTAAGTTTATAACTAAACATATAAGCTGTAACCGCTAAAATTAAAACAACCAAATAAACAGGAAATAGCCTTAACAGTCTGTTTGAAATAAATAGCCCGTATTTATCCAGCCCCTTATATTTGCCGGATAAAATCAGGCTCATGTAAAACCCTGAGATAATAAAAAAGGTTTCAACCGCTATTATCCCGCCAACTGATGTCAATTTAAATATTTGACCGCCGGCATGCGCAATTACAACGTTTAACGCTAAAATTAACCTTAATAAACCCATCTATTGTTGATCCTTAAATATAGTATTTGCGGTATTTTCAAAAATAGCTTTATATCCTTGTTTTTCCATAAAAGAATATATATTTTCCTTATTTTTATTTACTGTTTCAACCAGAACAAATTTTGGTCTATATTTGCTCCAGTCATTGCTTTTAAGCACTTCTAAATCAAAACCTTCCGTATCTACAGACATAAAATCGATTTTTTGCCCGCTTAATTTCTCATCCAGAATTTTATAAAGGGGAATTACAGGCATCTCAACAACTTTAGAAATTTTATACCCTTTTCTCTCAAGCTCTTTTGCAACTTCAGGATCAAAAGTAGAGCCTGCGGTTCCCGCAACTTCGTTTACCTGATAAAATTTAAGAGAAGTTTCTTCCTGCGCGACTCCCGCATTAATATTAGTGTCCCGCTCTCTTAAACTGCATATTTTTTCAAAAAGCGTCGGATGAGGTTCAATATTTATGCCGTTCCAGCCTCTGTCATAAAAATATTTTGTATTGCTTATAATTTCAGGATCGTTTGCCCCGACATCAACATAGAACCCCTTTTTTAAGCCTTTTAAAAGCAAAACAAATATAATATCCTCGCCATGCTGACTATAGGAACCTAAAAAGTGTCTGGAAAATGATGTAAAAAGGTTTTGTGCCGCCACTTTTATTGCATACCAAGGGTGTCTTATATTTTGTCTTATTCTGTCAGGTAAATAATTTGTTAAAGAAACCATTATTTTTTATCCTTTTTAATAAATTGTATTTAATCCAAATTTTGCAAGCTTTTTTCTGAAAGAAATTTTGCTTATTTTTCTTGAAAAAAGGCTGTTTAAAATCTTAAAAATTTTGATTTGCTTTTGAGAAAAGTATTTTTCCTGAATTTTATTTCTTTCAGTCTGGTGAATTTTGCCGTGTTCTTCATTGGAACTGAGTCCGCTCATCGAGAATACGCTTATAGGTTTATCCAGATAAGCATAATTGCCGTTATTTTTTCTGAAATAGTTTACATACCATTCATAATCGCTGGTGATTCTGTTTTCTTCATTATATAGCCCGTATTTCTCAAAAACTTCTCTCTTAAAAAAGGTTGCGGGATGGAATACCGTACTTTTTAAAAGCTGTATATCATCAATTAACTGCTGTTTTTCGTGATAAACTTTTCCTGTATATTTGTCCAGCAGGATTATATCGCCTAAAATAACCTCTTCAGTCCTATTTTTAGTAAAGTTTACAAACTGCTCAACAACAAGTTCGTTTATAAAAACATCATCAGCGTTTAAAATAAAAATCAAATCTCCTGTAGCCGCTTTTATACCTTTGTTTTGAGCGTTAAAAACGCCATTATCAGGCTCGCTTATTAGTTTTGAAATTTTATCTTTGTATTTTTCAAGTATAGACAGAGTAGAATCCTTTGACGCTCCATCCACTATAATATATTCAATGTCTTTATAGGTTTGCCCCGCAACGCTTCTTACTGTTTCTTCAATTGTTTTTTCAGCATTATAACAGGCTGTAATTATAGATACTTTCATTTTTTTACCATATAATTTTTATAATAAAATTATACATAAAAAATTAGTGAATATATGAAAAAAATAGCTGTAATCTCAAACACATTCCCGCCATATTCAGGTGGAGGCGTAGCAACCGCCCAGTATAATATTTTAAAAAAATTTCAGGAAGCCGGTTTTGAAGTAAAAGGATTTACTTTTTACGATCACGGCAAAATCAAGCTAAAAGAACAGAATATTGTTCGTTGCGGCTCTCCTAAGCTGATTTTCAGAACTATAAACACTTTAACTAAAAATTATTTTGCTAAATCTTCAAAAAAAGATTGCGCAACGTCGAATGAATACGCCTGGCAATGGAATTTTACGGTCAATTCCGCCATAGGCTGTTGGAAAATCAACCGTGAATTAAAAAAATTCATGCCGGATATCATAATTATGCCGGATTTAGGAACGCCGAATTACTACATTAACAAGCCTCATGAAAACTGTAAAATAGTTATGATATCTCACCACAACGCAATGAGGTTTATAAATAATCCTTTAATCGATAAACATTCAGTATTAGATGCAAAATTGGTTAATAATCTTGAAAATAAAGGCATGAAAAATATTGACAGTGTTATTTGCCCGTCCAATTATATGAAAAAGGTCTTTATGGAAACGCATGAAGGATACAACAAGCCTATAGAGGTAATTCCAAACTTAATTAACGAGAAATTAATACAGCATGCCGAGCCTGTGAATATAAGACAGGAACTAAATTTGCCTGCTGATGCGCCGTTGATCTATCTTCCTGCTGCTAATACACCTGTAAAAGGTCCTCGTTATATGTTCGAGATTATCAGACGACTTGCAGGGCATTATAGAGAGCCGATCGGATTTTATTTATCCGCACTGAAGAGCTAGCTTATGAGCTTCAATACAAGCCTGAAAACGCAAAAATATATGCTCCAGGATTTTTGGAATACAGTAAAAATATTGGCATAATTAAATCTTGTGATTTTGGTATAACTCCAACACTTTTAGAAAGCTTTGGCATGGCAATATTAGAAGCTAATTTTTCCGGAATACCTTTTGTCAGCTTTAATTGCGGAGGCAATGCAGATATAATAAATAATGAAGAAGACGGTTTTCTTGTTGATTATTTAGATATTGAAAATCTTGTTGAAAAAGCCAAATTATTGTTATCAGATCGCAATTTAAGACAAATGATGGGGCAAAAAGCAAGGAATAATGCCTTTGAGCAATACAGTTCAGAAAAAATACTCGCTAAATTAATTGGTTTTGTTTCTTAGCCTAGTGTTTAAAGCTGTTTTAGCTTTGTTTATAAGATATTTTAAAAACTTGCCTGTCTGCCTTAAGGGATTAGGGCAATCAGGAAATATTTTGCGAAATTCTTTGAAAATCCAGCTTGCTTTAGGTCCTTTATAGGGAGTTCCGCCCATTTTTAGCCATTTTTTATTGTTTTCATTCCATTCTTTAAAATTATCATAGTAATTCCAGAACTTTTCGCATCCGTAAGAATGCAGAATAACAGCATTTTTTGCCTTCTCATGAGTTGGATGGCAAACATAGACTTCTCTTTCAAGTTTTGTTATTTGAATATCAAACGCCTGAAACATAATATTAATTATTGCCTGATCGGGTAAATGCAGAAGTTCAGCGTATTTAACCGTCTTTTCATAAAGCCAGTCAGCGATTTCTTTATAGCGAGGCATTGTATCCTGAATGATGAAAGTGCCTGAGTCATAATAATTCAGGTCTAAATCAAACTCACAGTCAAATTTGCGTTTAAAAACAGTCCAAACAGGGTAATATCCCTGAGAAAAGCAGGCTCCTGTCGGCGTATCGGCGCACATTTCAGTAATATCTTTTTGAATAATGATATCAATATCAAGCCAAACGATCTTTTTATATTCATCGAGCATATCAAAACATTCATACCTTGAGAAAGCAACCGGAGTAAACCTGCCGAAATACTCGTCTTTCATTGTTTTTCTGAATTTATATTCTATAAACCGGCATGGCAGAATGGCTTGCATTAACTGCATATCTTTTTGAAGCATGCCCTGTTGAAAAATTATTATGTCATCAGCAAGATTCGGCGAGTGTTTTTTGAGCTGCATAAGAACATTAGCAACGGCAAAAGCCATATTGCCCGACGCTCCCAAAACTATTGCCACTTCTTTTTTATTCTGCATTATTTATCCTTTTGCCTGAAAATCTTTTGATTATATAATAATACATTATGAATAAACAAAATATAAAAAATCTTATAGTTCATGCAGGTTTTCAAAAAACAGGCACATCTACCTTACAAAGCAGTGTTTTTCCTTTTCTAAAAGATGTATATCTTACCGGATATATAGACCCTGATTTATATGAAACTCCTTTTGGTCATTTAATAGGGTTGATAAATTCAGTAGATGAAGCTAATCAGGTTGAAAATCGTATTGCGGCAGAATATAAAATATCTATAGAAAATTTTATAAATAACAGAAAAGAAAAAAATATTATATTTAGCGATGAAGACCTTGTTGGTCTTGTAGTTCCGCACAGACAGAAAAAATATTTTAATAATGATAAATTTACTAAAATATTAAAAAAAACTCTTCCTGAAAATGTGAAGATATTTTTAGTTTTTAGAAAACAATCAGAATGGGTTGAATCCTTATATTTTCAACATGTTGCTAAAAGCGGCAAAAATATTACTATAAATGATTATGTTGGCTATAAAAATGGAAAATTTGCCGAAGGCAAGTATTTATCAGCCGCCAATTTGGATTGGTTTAAAATTTATCAAAATTATATAGAAACTTTTGGCAAAGAAAATGTTTTAGCAGTTCCTTTTGAACTATTTAAAGAAGATTTAAACGTCTTTTTGAATCTATTTTATGATTTTACCGGCATAGAAGCATATTATCCTGAAAAACTGCCTCTTATAAATACTCGAACAAAAGAAGTAAAAGGACATTATAAACCTTTACTTGATGCTTATGAACAACTTTTGCTGACTTTTCCCGGTTATAAACTAAGAAAAAAATTCATGAAAAATGATAAAGGATTAAGAGAAATCCTTGTAAAATTTCATTATTTAAAAGATTATACAAATCAAAAAATGACTGAAGATCAGAAAAATCAACTAATGGCAGCGCTTTCGGAAAGCAATAAAAAATTGTCTGAAGCATTAGGAACGAATTTAGGACAATACGGTTATTATTAATGGAGAATAAATCATTATGGGCTTAAAATCATTATTAGGAATAAAAAAAGTTAAAATAGATAAAAATAAACTTGCAATGCAAAAACGTTGCGCGCCTTGGTTTCAAATTAACGGCGATAAAACTCTTAGGATTGATTATGATTTAAACGAAAATTCTGTTGTATTCGATATGGAAGGATATCATGGGGATTGGACTGCTGATATATTCTGCAAATATGGTTGTTTTATTCATATATTTGAGCCTGTGCAAAAATTTACAGATATAATTCAAACAAGATTCAGTAATAACAATAAAATTATTGCTCATAACTATGGTTTAGCGGAAGATGACAAATTTATTTCAATAACAATGGACGAAGATGCTTCTTCAACAATAAAATCCTCTGAAAATACAGAGGAAGTTAAACTTGTTGATACGCTAAAATTTTTTAATGAATTTAATATTGAACAGATTGACCTGATGAAAATCAATATTGAAGGCGGAGAATATGATCTTCTCGAATATTTAATTAAAACAGGTTTAATATTAAAAATTAAAAATATTCAGGTACAATTTCATAGTTTTGTTCCAAATGCAGAAGAAAGAATGAAAAATATTCAGGAAAAATTATCAGAAACGCATGAATTAACTTATCAGTATGAATTTGTATGGGAAAACTGGAGATTGAAATGAAATTTATAAATAATATTGTAAAAAAATTCAAGAAAAAACTTACGGTTGGCTTATATAATGATCAGCCTAGAGAACAATGGGTAATAAATAAAATTAAGGAACTCCCAAATGGTTATAAACTTTTAGATGCCGGAGCCGGTGAATTAAAATATAAAAAATATTGTGGACATTTAAATTATATCTCCCAAGATTTTGCCCAATATGACGGAAAAGGAGATGGAGTTGGTCTGCAAATCGGTACTTGGGACAACTCAAAGCTTGATATTATCTCTGATATAACTAATATTCCAAGAGAAAACAATTCATTTGACGCTATAATGTGCACAGATGTTTTTGAACATTTACCTAACCCTATAAAAGCTGTGCAGGAATTTTCAAGACTTATAAAAAAAGGCGGGAAGCTTATTATAACAGCGCCGTTTTGTAGCTTAACTCATTTTGCTCCATATCATTTTTGTACGGGATTTAATAAATATTTTTTTGAACACCATTTATCAGAAAATGATTTTGATATTATTGAAATTAGTTATAATGGCAATTTTTTTGAATATATTGCTCAGGAGTTAAAAAGAACAAGAAGCGTCGCAGAAGAATATTGTTCATATAAACTTAATAAAAAAGAAAGCAAACAAATAAAAAATGTTTTAAAGATATTACAAAATTTGACAGAAAAAGATACTAAATCATATGAACTTTTAAATCATGGTTTGTTTATATATGCAGAAAAAAGGAATTAATAAAATAATGCGGATATTTATTAGCGGATCAACCGGTCTTGTGGGGCGAAATATATTAGAAAAACTTGCCGCAGAAAAATTTGAATTATTGACCCCTTCAAGCTCAGAGCTGAATTTGCTGGATTACACAAAAGTTTTTGAATATATAAAAACGCAAAAGCCTGATGTAATAATTCACTGCGCCGGAAAAGTCGGTGGAATACAGGCAAATATGAAAGACCCTTATGGATTTCTTATGGAAAACCTGGTTATGGGAACAAATTTAGTAACTGCGGCAAAAAATGCAGACGTTAAAAAATTCCTGAATTTAAGCAGTTCATGCGCTTATCCAAGAAATGCCCAAAGTCCTTTAACAGAAGACCTTATTCTTAAAGGTGAACTAGAGCCGACCAACGAGGGTTACGCGCTGGCTAAAATTACTATCATGAAGATGTGTGAATATATTACACAGGAAAATAACGGTTTTTATTACAAAACAATGATTCCATGTAACTTATACGGAAAATGGGACAAGTTTTCGCCGGAAAATTCCCACATGATTCCTGGTGTAATAAGAAAAATTCATGAAGCAAAACGTAATAACCTTGATAAAATTGAAACATGGGGAGATGGAACTGCAAGACGGGAATTTATGTACGCAGGCGACCTTGCAGACTGCATTTGTACGGCAATTAAGGACTTTGAATCCCTGCCGACAGTTATGAATGTTGGCATTGGCGATGACTTTAGCATTAATGAATATTATGAGATAATTGCAAAAGTTATAGGTTATAAAGGTTCATTTACGCGCGATTTAACCAAGCCAGTCGGAATGAAACAAAAACTTCTTAATGTGGAAAAACAAAAAATCTGGGGATGGAAAGCCCAAAACACATTAGAAGAAGGCATTAAAAAAACCTATGAATTCTATAGAGAACAGGAGCAAGCCTATGTATAAATATCCTTTGGCGGTAAGCAGCTGGGATGACGCCGAAATAAAAGCAATTCAAAAGGTTCTTGAAGACGGTATAACCACTATGTGGGATAAGGTGCGAGCCTTTGAAAGCGAATTTGCGGCATATACAGGCAGTAAATATTGTGTAATGGTCAATTCCGGTTCGTCAGCCAACTTATTAGCAGTTGCCGCATTGTTTTACAGAAAAAATAACAGGCTTAAAGTTGGGGATGAAGTGATTGTTCCTGCGGTTTCCTGGCCCACAACTTATTACCCGCTTTATCAGTACGGTTTAAAGTTAAAGTTTGTTGATATTGACCTTAAAACCTTAAATTATGATATGGATGCTCTCTCAAAAGCTGTAAACGAAAATACAAAAATCATTATGGCGGTAAATTTGCTTGGTAATCCTAATAATTTTGATCAAATAAATAAAATTATCGGAGCAAGAGATATAATTCTGCTGGAAGATAACTGCGAATCAATGGGAGCTTTGTTTAACGGAAAACAAACAGGCGCGTTTGGAATAATTGGAACATTTAGCAGTTTTTTTAGCCACCATATTTCAACAATGGAAGGTGGAATGATAGTTACTGATGACGAGGAGCTTTATCATATAATGCTTTCACTTAGAGCCCACGGCTGGACAAGGAATTTGCCGAAAGAAAATAAAGTTTGTTCCACAAAAAGCGATGATAAATTTGAGGAATATTTTCGGTTTGTGCTGCCCGGTTATAACGTAAGACCTGTCGAAATGATGGGAGCAATCGGCACAGAGCAGTTAAAGAAGCTGCCTGGTTTTGTAAAAACCAGAAGAGAAAATGCGGCATATTTTTGTGAAATATTTAAGGATAGCCCATATTTTATTATTCAGGAAGAAACCGGATTAAGCAGTTGGTTTGGTTTTTCTCTTGTAATAAAAGAAGGGACAGGGCTTGACAGGAAAAAAATCGTAAATAGCCTTATAGAAAAAGGCATTGATAGTCGTCCTATAGTGGCGGGGAATTTTACAAAAAATGAAGTTTTAAAATGGTTTAATTATGAATTGTCAGGCGAGATGAAAAACGCTGAATATATTGATAAAAACGGCTTTTTTGTCGGCAATCACCAGTTTGACATTAAAGAAAATATTGATTACCTTAAAAAGGTTTTGGATGAATCTGTAAATGCAGTAAAATTAGCAGAGGTTTAAAATGATTATTGTAAATATTTTGGGAGGAATTGGAAATCAGATGTTTCAGTATGCTCTTGGAAAACATCTGGCAACAAAGCATAATACACAGGTTAAACTTGATCTTACAGGATTTGAAGAATATAAACTGCATAAATACAGGTTAAATGTTCTTAACCTTGAGGAAAATGTCGCATCTTTGGAAGAAATTGAAGCTATAAAATATAAAAAATTAAATTTCATTTCAAAAGCAATTTACAAAATTAAAGGCAAAAAAAATACTAAACCTTCAAAAAGTTATATTTTGGAAAAGCAATTCCCTTTTGACCCTGAAATTTTAACCTTGCCGGATAATGTTTATTTAGAAGGTTATTGGCAAACGGAAAAGTATTTTAAAGAGATATCACAAGTTATAAAAAAAGATTTCGGTATAAAAAATGAATTGTGCGGTAAAAACAAGGAATTTGCCGAACAAATAAACGATAGCAATTCTATAAGCCTGCATATCCGCAGGGGAGATTATGTTAAGGACGCCAAAACAAAAGCGGCGCATTATGTTGACCTTGATGAATATTATAAAAACGCCATTAATTTGATTAAAGAACGAGTTTCAAATCCTCATTTTTATATATTTTCCGACGATCCAGAATGGGCAAAGGCAAACTATGCAGGCGATTCCGCATGTTCAATAGTTGACTTTAACAGCGCTGACAACGGATATGAAGATTTGCGGCTTATGTCTTTATGTAAACACAACATAACAGCGAACAGTTCTTTTAGCTGGTGGGGGGCATGGCTTAACAATAATCCGGATAAAATTGTTATAGCTCCGCAAAAATGGTTTAATGACCCTCAAAAAGACCCTAAAGATTTACAGCCGGATGGCTGGATAAAGTTATGAACCCTAAAATATCAGTATTAATGCCGGTTTATAATGGCGCAAAGTATTTAAAAGAAGCGATTGACAGTATTCTTGCTCAATCTTTTAAAGATTTCGAATTCTTAATAATAAATGACGCTTCAACCGATAACAGCGCGGAAATTATTAAGTCTTACAGCGATAATCGCATTAATTTCCTGAACAATGAAAAAAATATCGGCTTAGCCGCAAGTCTTAACAAGGGACTAGATATCGCAAAAGGTGAATATATAGCAAGGATGGATCAGGATGATATAAGCCTGCCTCAAAGACTTCAAAAACAGATTGAATTTATGAATAAAAACCCTGAAATCGATATATGCGGAAGCTGGATAAAATTTTTCGGAGAAATGAATTTCGTCGCAAAATATGCGCAATCGCATAAACAGATCGTCAGCAATATGTTTACAAGCTCTCCTTTTGCTCATCCTTCCGTTATTATTAAAAAAGAGCGTTTTGATCAACATAATCTCAGATATAATCCTGATTTAAAAACCGCCGAGGATTATGAATTATGGACAAGAGCTTCAAAATATCTTAAATTTGCAAATATTCAGGAAGTTCTTTTGAATTACAGAACAAGCCCTTCTCAAATGACAAAATCAACCTCTGCTCTGGATGAAGCAAATAAAATAATCTGGAAAACGCAACTGAAAAACCTTGGTGTCAATTTTTCCGATAAAGAACTTGATATACATTGGCTTTTATTGACCGAAAAGTATCAAATAACTGATACAAAAGAATTTATAATAAATTCTAGTAATTGGTTTGATAAAATTATTTTTGCAAATAAGGAAAAACAGATTTACGATACCAAAACGCTTATTAATTTATTTAAACATAAATGGTATGTTGCTTTTAAAAATAGTCCCGAATGCTGTATTATAGAATTGTTTATAAATCAAAATAAATATAAGTATTTAAATTTTAAAAATAAATTCGGTTTTTTATACAGGTTTTTAAAGAAACAAATAAGGAAAAAATAAGTTTATGGACATCTCTAAAAACAAAGGAATTTTATTTTTTATATCTACCCCCCTACCCCCCTTCAAAGGGGGGAGAAATTTTGGCGTAGGGGCGAAGCCCCTACGCCAAACCCCATTAAGTTTTATGATTTTTTACGCAAACAGCGAATTGATAGAGGTATCTTTATGAATATTGGCATTACCGGCGGAACAGGTTTTTTGGGGGCATATTTAATTAAATACCTTCTGAACAATACGTCATATAAAATTTGGGGTTTGACAAGAAACCCGGTTGAAGAAACTCACGAGAACTTAAACTGGATAATAGGCGACTTAAATTCAGAATATGACTGCGTAACACTGATTAAAAATATTGATGTCCTCATTCATCTTGCCCACAACAACTCCCCGTTAATTTCAAACAACAACATCTTAAGCGACTCTAATCTTAATTTAATTCCGAACTTAACCCTGCTTGAGGGCATAAAAAAATACGGCAAAAAAGTTCACGTTGTCTACATTAGCAGCGGCGGAACGGTTTACGGGCATTTAAACAATTATATTCCGCTAAAAGAAACTGATTTATGCGCTCCTGCGTCTTCTTATGCGATTCAAAAATTAGCTGTGGAATATTATTTGCAGTTATGGAGCAATTTATCGCATATATCAGCTACAATATTAAGGCTTTCCAATCCTTACGGGGTTTTGCTTCCTTCCAGCAGAAAACAGGGGCTAATAGGCGTTGCCTTAAATACCTTAATTAAGGGAGAAATTTTGAAAATATACGGTAATCCTCAGAATATCAGGGATTATATACATCTTGATGATATGTGCAGAGCAATAGAAAAAGCGGTTAATCATAAGAAAAAATATGAAATTTTAAATATAGGTTCAGGAAAGGGGCATTCTGTCGAGGAAATAACCGATTTACTTGAAGAATATACTAATCTTAAGTTTAAAAAAGAGTATATTAATGATGAAAATTCCAGAAACCTGATAGACTGGAATATACTTGATATAACCAAAGCCGGAAATAAACTTGGCTGGGAGCCTGAAATAGAATTCAACAAAGGATTGCAGGCATTGTGTAAAGAGGTAATTCAATCTAATGCTAAAAACTCCGATTTTATTTTTAATATTTAACCGTCCTGAAGAAACGAAAAGGGTTTTTGAGGAAATAAAAAAACAAAAACCTCAACGCCTCTACGTTGCGGCAGACGGCGCAAGAGCCCATAAACAGGGTGAAGCTGAGCTTTGCGCGCAGACTAGAGCTGTTATTAACAATATTGACTGGGACTGTGAAGTCAAAACGCTTTTCAGAGAAGAAAATCTCGGCTGCAAAAAGGCGGTTTCCGAAGGTATAAACTGGTTTTTTGATAATGTGGAAGAAGGAATTATCCTTGAAGATGACTGTTTGCCGTCGAATAGTTTTTTCAGGTTTTGTGAAGAAAATCTTGAAAAATATCGGCATGATAACCGGATAATGCATATTTCCGGCGAAAATCCGCTTGATATGGAATTTGGCGACGCAAGCTATTATTTCTCGAAAATCCCTCATATATGGGGCTGGGCAAGCTGGCGGCGGGCATGGGCTTTATATGACGCTGAATTTCAAAATTTTGATTATTTTATCGAAAATAATATAATTCAAAATATTTTTGAGCAAAAAGAAGCTCAAAAGTATTGGAACAAAATACTTATGCGGGTTAAAAACGGTGAAATCAACACATGGGATTATCAATGGACGTATAATTTATTTGTAAACAACGGATTAAGCATTGTTCCCAATAAAAATATGGTGTCAAACATTGGCTTTGGACATGCTGAAGCCGCTCATACATCAGAAAATGCCAGCTGCGCTAACAGACAGGTTCATGAAATAAACGAGATCATTCACCCCGAATTCATAATTCCTCAAAAACAGGCAGTTAACGAAATCCTAAAAGTCAGGTACGACATTCATAAAAAAACCGTTCCCTTTATAATAAAACGTGAAATATCAAGGACATTAAAGAAATTTAAATGATACAAAATCCGCAGGAGCATATTTTCCCAAATTTTATCGAACGCAATTTTAAAGCAAAAGAAATTGCGAAAAAAATTTATGATGATTTTGTGTTTCAGTATTTGAAAAAATATCCAAAAATAAAACCTGAAAAACAAAATTTGGAAAATATATTGCATATAAATACAGCTGTAGGCAAAGGTGGAGCCGCAAAGGTTGCTTATGATTTTTTATGCCGAAATTTGAACAACAAAGGTTATAATTCTGCTGTTTTAGCAGGCGCTAATTATGGAAAACCTGCCGACAATATTGAGGCATTAAAAGTTTCCAATATCAGACTGCATAAAATGCTTCACAGATATTCCAAAAAGCAAGGTATGCTTGATTTTTACAATCTTGAAAGTTTTAATATTCCAAATCTTGAAATTTTTAAAAAAGCAAATTTAATTCATTTGCATAATCTTCATGGAGCTTATTTTTCGCCTTTTGTTCTGCCGTATTTAACTTCTTTAAAACCGGTGATATGGACGCTTCATGATGAACAGGCTTATACAGGACATTGTTCTTACGCTTTTGACTGCAATAAATGGCAGACAGGCTGCGGAAATTGTCCTGATCTTGACTATTATCCAAAAATCAAAAAAGATACGACTGATTTTTTATTGCAAACAAAAAAGAAAATCTATGATTTTTCTGATTTTACAGTTGCCTGCACTTCGCATTGGCTTGCCAACAGGGTTAAAAAGAGTATTTTAGGCGATAAAGAGATTAAAGTTATTTATAACGGCATTGACGAAAAGGTTTTCACGTCAACAGCAAAGCTATATGCCAGAAAAATGCTGAATCTTCCTCTGAATAAAAAAATACTTTTGTTTAGCGCAAGCGGTTGCATTAAAAACCCTCAAAAAGGCGGGAAGTATATTTTAGAAACCTATAAGCGGCTTAATAACAACAAAGACTACTTATTCGTTAATCTCGGAGCGGAAGAAGCTAAAAATAAAGGTAACTGGATTGACGTTGCATATATTCAGGATGAAAAAGAGCTTGCCCTGTATTATTCTGCCGCTGATTTATTTATTTACCCTTCGCAAGCAGAGGTCTTTGGGCTTGTAATAGCAGAATCCATGTCGTGTGAAACCCCTGTAATCGCTTTTAGGAACACTGCGATTCCGGAGCTTGTAGATCATATGGAAACAGGATACCTTGCTGAAAACAAGAATATTGAAGATTTTCTCAATGGCATAAAAACCTTTTTAGATAACGATAACCTGAGAAAAAACGCCAGCATCAAATCCAGACAGGTCGTTCTGGAAAAATTCACGCTGGATAGGATGATTAATAAGTATATTGAACTTTATCAGGAAATTTTCAAGAAATTTAATTAAGTTTTTTTAATTCCATCTTCTGTGCCGTCTTAGGGGAAATTGTTGTTTTATATCCAAGTATAGCCGTTTTAACTTGTTCGGGTAAGGGTTTTTTATCACATCTCTGTATATTTTAATTATGTTCTGCATCTGATTTTTGTAGTCATACATTTCATTAAACTGTTTTTTAATGAGAGGCTGTATTGCTTGATATAGACCTGGATCAATCTCAAGCTCATGAAGTTTAAAGGCATATTGCAAATAATCTTGCTCAACCCATCCGGCATTGCCAATACATTCCACATGCCCGTTAAAAGAATCAGAATAATGAGAAACGATAGGCTTGCCGTAATACATGGCTTCGGCGATGGCTGTAGAGTTAAGTTCTCCATCCTTCCTGCCGTGCGCATATACGTCTATTATTTGCAGGAAGCTGTGTATTTTATTAACATCCCCTGTATGAGGCAGGAAATAAATATTTTTCAACCCAAGTTCGCTCGCCTGCTTCTTATAAGCTTCTCCGCCTCCAAGTAAAACAAAAGCATTGTTGTCGTTTTCAACTTCTTTGTAAGCCTTTAGAGGAATATCTGAAAATATCGCATCATCATTTCTCTGGTGGAATCCGAATACAAACTTGTTTTCCAGCCCTAATTCCTGTCTGTAATTGATAAATTCTGTCTTAGGAATTATCATAGGATGTGAAACCATAACTATTCTTGACTCATCCCCGCCCATTTCAATCCATTTTCTTTTTGAAAACTCGGAAATATGCATAACACGGGAAGTATTATACTGGTTGTCAACGCCTACAACGTAATGATAGGAATCAACTATAGGAATATTTTTAATAGAGCAAAAAGGTTCTTCAAAATGCCCGCAGCGTCCTGTCTGGATTAAGTCAGCGCCTTTAAATACATCGAAAAAGTTTGTTTCATCAAGCCATATCTTGCCTCTGTGAACTCGAGGCTTTGAGGTTTTAAATTCTATTAAATTAACGCCATTTCCCTGAAGATATTTAATCCTGCCTTCGTCTGGCGGTATTTCTTCTGGGTGCGCCCAGTAAAAATCAACCTCAAACTCGTTTTTTGGCAGCCCCGCAGCAATTGTCTGCAAAAACTTTTCTGTGCCGGCTGTTATAAGTCCCAGATATTTGATAAAAGCTATTTTTGATTTTTTGCGCATATTTTCATTCATAAATTATTGTTAATATATTCTATCGCTTCTTGTACACTATAAAACTTTATCTTTTTATTATCAGAAATTCCACTTAAAAAATTTTTCATTTTTAAAAAATTCTTTCTTAAATGAAAAATTTTTCTAAAAGATAAATATAAATTTAATAAATTTTCTTTTAATTGTACAAATTTATTTTTAGGTTTATATCCATATTTTTTCAGAATCGAAAAATAATATTTTTTTAATTTATCATTATTCATTAAATTAATATTATTTGCTAAAAATTCAAAATATTTATTTAAATTTATTTTTTTAAATTTAGAACTATTTGTTTCTTTAGCAACATAACAATATTCATTTATTAAAGCATTTTCAGAAATTTCAATTTCAGGAATCATCGCATCAGGAAAAAGAACATCTTTTTTATAAAAAGATGCGAAATCTTTTGATGTATCATTTTTTTCTCCGGTCATATATGAATAATTATTGCTTTTTGATAAAGCATAACTTATATTAATAGCTTTATCATATTCCAGATAATAATCATATTCCGCAAGTATTCTATAAGCAAAACAAGCATCTGGACTGGTTGATGCAAAAATATTATTATGCTTTTGCCTTAGTCTGTCCAGCATATATCTTGGCGCTGCTGAAATCAGATTTAATGGCATTATTGCTGTCGGATATTTTACATTTGTGTAAATTTCATATAAAAAATCTTCGCTGTAAATCTTTTTTACAGTGTTTTCAAACTTTTTTATTCGACTTATTGTTACTGGTTTTTTAATATCGTTTAAAGTTAAAAAATTATAGCTGATTAAATCAAGAGGATTTTGGACAATAATATTTTTTAAATTAACAATAGAATTTTTAATTAATACATTTCTATCTGCTAACCAAAGAAAATGAGTAATATTATTAAACTTATCATTATCTAAAATATATTTAATCGCCCAGTCCCAGTGATTAGTCATTGACATTGATTCAGGCGATCTTATATAAGTTAAATTCGGATGGTTTAATTTATCACAAAAACTCTTTAATTCCTCAACTTCTAATTCTTCCGTTGAATTATCGGAAAATATTACATAAACATCATCCTGCCCTTGTTCTAAAACTGAATTTATAGCGTTTTTCGCAAGTTCTGCTCTGTTTCTTGTCGGTATTATTATTGCTAATCCTTTATATGGAGGCATTTATTATTTATCCTTTCTTAAATTAAATCAGGTATTTAATTATAGATTTATCTAAATCAGAAAAATTATTATAATAAGCTAATAAATTCGACAATTTATTTGAGGCGTTCTCGCTAAGATTTTCGCCTCTTCCGGCAATGCCTTTATTAAAACGGGTTAATTTATGATTTTGGGGCTTTGTATTAAGAGACAGGTTAATTTCATTTTCAGTTATCTCTAAATGTCCGGCAGCGCGCAAGATAGACATAATAGTGACTGTTTTATCAGTCATTAAATCCTCATACCAGACAAACTTTGTAAATTGTTTATCAGCAGCCCTGCTCCAGCCCGCAAAGAAATTTAAATACCAAGGCATAATTATATCAACTATAAATTCTTCTTTTTTATGTTCTTCCCATGTAAGATATTCTTTAGGCACGTTTCCCATAGGGAAAACTGTTGATTCATTAACAATATGGTCTTTTAAGGAAAAAATTATATCTTTTAAATTTCTGCATAATACAACCCTGAAGATTGAATGCCTTGAACAAATATTATCAAGTAACTGCGAATGTCGGACATGATTCTGCGATACAAAAAATTTAGGCTTTGGAATTTTATAATTTGGTTTAAATAATTTTTTTATTTTAAATTTAGGCTTAGGGTTATATTGTAGATCAAAGTCAAGAATTCTTTGTTCTTCTATTTCTTGCTCTCTGGTACCATAACACGGGACCAGCGCATAATTTATACAATCAGGAAGATTTGCAATAACATTCGCTAAAAAAGTACTTCCGGATTTTGGCATGCAGGCTATTAAAATTGAAGATTTATTTGGCATATTTTCTACTCACATTTCTTTTTTGATTTTTTCAAATATCATTATTTAATCCTCCTTAAATAAGCTCCCGGCCAGTGTGTAATATTTTTATCCAAATTACTTTCGTTAAAACTCCAAGCAGGTTGCTCAATCATAAAGTTATTATTTTTCTCTACAAAATCAATAGCCGCCTGAGTCGGATTACTTGTTTTCCAGTCAAGATGTCCACCCGGAACATCATATAAATTTTTCATAACCCCGTCTGTTGCTACAATATAAGAATCCTTGCTGACTAATTCAGAATATAAATTAAGTTCGTTCAGAACATGTTCTCCTGTATGGCAGGAATCCAGTATGACTAGAACCTTTTCCTCAGGTTTAATAAGGGATTTAACCTGCTCAAACGTGCTTTTATCTATTGAACTGCCCTCTACCATAGTTATATATTCAAAAAGTTCGTGTTCTTCTATTGCTTTTCGGTTATATGGTCTTATTTCAATATCAACGCCAATAACTCTTCCTTTACCCATTGATTTAAATAAGCTTGCATAAAATATGAGCGAACCTCCATGCGCAATTCCGGTTTCAACAATCACATCAGGTTTTATATTGTAAATTACTTCCTGAATCCTTATCATATCTTCAGGTAGCTGAATTACAGGACGGCCAAACCAGCTGAAGGTATAAGAATATTTTTGGCTCCAGCCTGTTTTTACCCATTGTTCGCTAATTAATTCAAAAGCTTCCTTTGAATACAATTCAATTTCTATAGTCTT